>ERZ1740058.436-NODE-436-length-32281-cov-7.252746_pt1 | contig 32281 bp, 29 predicted proteins | sample MGYA00581745_ERZ1740058 | MGnify/ENA primary metagenome ERZ1740058 (study PRJEB43018, sample SAMN04849742) | marine metagenome | isolation source: floating plastic debris | place: Pacific Ocean | collected 2008-08-30 | study: EMG produced TPA metagenomics assembly... | reverse complement strand
CTCTGCTCGACCTCACGGCTCCCACTGCGCCCATCGTCACCATCACCGAAGATGCGAACGATGACGAACTCATCAGCAACGCTGAGCTAGGTGCGCCTACCGTCGAAGCTCTGGTCAACACACCTGACGCTGCCATCGGCGACAGGCTGATCGTCACCGACCAGACAGGCGCAGAGATCTTCAACGATCTTGTCACTCAAGCCATCATTGACAACGGTGTCGAAGTGAGTGCCACAACGCCACTGGAAGGTGAAAAAGTTGTTGTCACAGCGACGCTCACTGACCCAGCAGGTAATGTCTCTGACCCAGCGATGGACAAAGCGACCATCGATACTATGCCGCCAAGTGCGCCTGTTGTTGTTATCAATGAAGATGACGATGATGACGGTCTCATTAGCGCTGGCGAACTCGATGGCCCCGTCAACGCCACAGTTGAGATTCCAACAGATGCTCAGGTTGGCGACACGCTCAAGGTTGTTGATCAAGACGGCAATGTGTTGTTCGATGAGCCGATTACTCAGGACCACATCGACAACGGTGTTCCTGTACAGACCACGCCACCAGCGGACGGTCAGCCCGTCGAAATCACGGCAACGTTGACTGACCCAGCGGGTAACGAGTCTCCAGAAGGTACAGATGGTGCGACTATCGACACCACTGCGCCACCAGCGCCCATCATTACCATCATCGAAGATGCGAACAATGACGCGCTTATCAGTGATGTTGAACTCGAAGGGACTGTCGAGTCTCTTGTCGAGCTAGTGGGTGATGTCGAAGTCGGTGATGTTCTTCTGGTTACAGACCAGACCGGTGCTGAACTGTTCAACGCCCCTGTGACTCAATCCGACATCGATAACGGCGTCACTGTAAGCACAGATGCCCCACCAGAAGGCGAAGACGTCGTTGTTACAGCGATTGTGACTGACCCAGCAGGTAACGTCTCTTCTCCTGCTTCAACAGATGCAGCCACTATCGACACCACTGCCCCTAGTGCGCCAGTTGTTGTTCTTACCGAAGACTCCAACAACGATGGTTTGATTGGTTCTGGTGAACTTGATGGTCCAGTCAATGCAACAGTTGAGCTCCCAACAGACGCGCAACCAGGCGACACGCTTACAGTAGTTGACCAAGACGGTAACGTTCTCTTCGATGAGCCACTGACTCAGGACCACATCGATAATGGTGTCCCTGTAGAGACCCCTGCTCCTGCTGACGGCCAGCCCGTTGAAATTACAGCAACGCTGACAGACCCTGCAGGCAACGCGTCTCCACAAGGAACAGATAGTGCGGATATGGATCTCACTGCTCCCAGTGCGCCTACCGTGACAATCGATGAAGATATTAGCGGCGATGATATCATCAGCGCATCTGAACTAGATGGACCCATCAATGCCACTGTTGATTTACCAGCAGACGTACAGCCTGGTGACACACTAGTGGTCACTGACCAGGATGGTAACGAACTGTTCAACGGTCCGATTACCCAAGACCATATCGACAACGGTGTTCCTGTCGAGACTACGGCTCCCGCAGGCGATCAGCCCGTCACATTTACCGCGACAGTGACTGACCCTGCTGGCAATACCTCTCCTGAAGGCACTGCCACCGCAGCGCTCGACACCACTGCCCCCAGCGCGCCGACTGCGCCAGATCTCATTGCTCCATCTGACTCTGGTCTCTCTGATACGGACGATTACACCAATGACAGTACGCCGACCTTCACGGGCAATGCGCCTAGTGGAGAGCCCGGTGATACCTTGACGCTGTATATCGACGGTGTGGCTCTAGGTACAACAACCTTAGATACCAACGGCAACTACACCGTAACCGTTCCAGACGCGGCGGCACTTCCCGATGGCCCCATCGATGTGAGTGTAACCGTAACGGATGCCGTAGGTAATGAGTCCACGCCTTCTCCGGTACTGCCTGTGGTGATTGACACCACCGCACCAGTCGCTCTAACGATAGGTGGCCCCGTTGCTGGTAACGATATTGTCGGTAGTGCAGAACAGCGAGCTGTTGTCGTTGAGGGTCAACAGTCTGAACCAACCAGTACTGTTGAAGTGACCTTTACAGATGGTGTAAATACGCTAGGCCCTGTACCCGCAGTTGTGAATCCAGACGGTACTTGGTCAACGCCAGAGACTGATCTGTCTAGCCTCAGCGATGGCGACATTACTGTTTCTGTCGTTGAAACTGACCTGGCCGGTAATGAAAGCACTCCAACGACGGCTCAATTTACCAAAGATGCGTCCAACCAAGGCTCTGGTGGCTCTGATGTTATCACTGGCGATGATGGCAATAACATCATTAACGGTCTGAGTGATAACGACACCCTAGATGGTGGCGGTGGTGATGACGTGGTCAACGGCGGTAGTGACCTGGATGTGATGCTAGGCGGTACTGGTGATGATGTGCTCAACGGTGGTAGCAGCGGTGACAATATCGAAGCGGGTGACGGCAATGACATCATCAACAGCGGTAGCGGTGATGATGTGGCTTACGGCCAAGCGGGTGTGGATGTCATGAATGGCGGTAGCGGCAACGATACGCTGTACGGCGGCCTAGGCAATGACTTGCTCACAGGCGGTAGCGAAGATGACTTGCTCTTTGGTGGTGCGGGTCGAGACTTGCTCCGTGGCGGTAGCGGTAACGACACGCTAACAGGGGGCGACGGCGCTGACATTCTCTCGGGTGGCCAAGGTAGCGATATTTTTGCTTACACTCAAGCCAGTGAGTTTGGCGATGTAATTCAAGACTTTGAGATTGTGCGCGATCGCATCGATCTCAGCCAAATCACTAACGGCAGCGCTTCTCTTGGCAATGGCATCACTGTCCAGCAGGTTGGCAACCACGCTGCTGTGCTGGCAGATGCCGACCAGGTAGCTCTGCTGCTCAACGTCAACGCAGCAACGCTAGATGACAGCAACTTCGTTTTCTAATTCACCCACAGCCTTTGCCGATGGTTGCTCCTATTGGCAAAGGCGAATGAACAAAATTTATAGCCATCTGCTAAGCGCGTAGGCTACAAGCTAGAGGCAGATAGCTATACAGCATGGCCCCAGCCCCCAATCTCTGAGTGTGATTGGGGGTTTTCTTCTAGCTATATTTTTTCTGGCCTTTTTCTATCTGGCTTTCTTCTGTTGTGTTGATCGCGCGCTTCTTGATGTGTCTTTCCTCTTAGCCCCCTGATTTAGCTATTCGCTTGTAAGATTGGTCGTTTGTAAGATTAGTTACCTTACAAAAAGCGCAAAAGCCAGCCTTTATAATCAAGTTTCCGCCAAGAAGTTCAGAATTAATGTAGTAAAAGTAAGAAATATCCGTGTTATTACTAATCTATTAACCTTACATGATGGATTACTATAGCAACAACGAACACAAAGGTATTGAGAGAAGGTGTTCGAGTTTGTGCTAGGTCATAGGTCAGTTTTTTGCAGCCGTAAGAGACTCTTTCCGCCTATGCCTAGCGCAAACTTTTCTTGCTTTTGTTCTTCGCCTGAGCCGTCCCTCTGCAATCGTTTGACAGATGCATGCGGCGCTTTACTACAATTTTCGAAAATCTAATATGCTGCGTTCTACCCATTCTGCTGCTGCAAGTTTTGCAACTTTAGTTCGCAACTTTGGCAATCGCTATCAGATAGTCCCTATCCAACAAAAACATCTTTTTCTAGTGAGATTTGTGATGGTGCTGGCGGTTTTAACGCAACAGCCTGCTGTCGGCCAGCAGCTCAACTCAGAAATAAGTGTAGATGCGATAGAAAGTCGTGCTCACTATAGCTTTTCAACGGCTCAGCCTGATTCCCAACGGACGGGCTCTTCTCAGTCTGTGCTTATTGAAAGGCTAGCGGCTGAAGCTGATTCTATAGAGACTGATTTGCCAGCCCAAACGCTCGACGCGGTGAATGCAGCAGAGTCTGAGAGAGAGTTACTGCTTGAGCAGATTTTCCCTATAAGAGAAAGAGGAAAGATTTGAGGCTTTGGGCTTGCTTTAAACGTTCTCAATGATCGTTGTTCAAGGGATGTTTTAATTGTGGTGCTACTCATGCGGTCTACTCTTTTTGTTGTTTGTTCTGTTCTCGTTCTTGTCGCGATCGCGTCTGTTGATATATCAGCTTTTGCGGTAGCAGAGATAGCAAGAGAAAGAGTTTGACGAAGGCTTTGACAAAGGTAGTCGAGACCAATGATTCTGCTCTCGACTACCTTTATTGATGTGGCTCCGTTTCTTTTCACAGAGTAAAAATAAGGTTGAATCTATCTTCAATTGCGTTATTGTCTGAGTTGGCAATAACGCTTTTTTTTGCGCTGTAGAAATTCGTGAGTTGTGAACTTGCCGAATGTAGCCCTATGACTTTTCTTACACTTAGCAAGCTATTTATCTATCCGATTAAGTCGGCAGCTGGTATTCAGGTCTCTTCTGCTCAGCTCACGGCTCGCGGCCTTGAGCTGGACCGCCGCTATATGCTCGTCTCACCAGACGGCCATTTCATGAGTCAGCGCCGCTTTCCTAAAATGACCCTGATTCAGACCGCTGTTTTGGATTCGGCAGCCAGCCTATCGGTTGTTGTCACAGCACCTGAAATGACAGCTCTAACTATCGTGCCGCCTGCCGATAGCGACGAGCCGGTGGAAGTAGACGTGTGGGGCGATCGCACTTTCGCTCTATCCTGTGGTCCGGCGGCGGCGGCTTGGTTCTCTCAATTTCTTTCCACTCCCTGTCAGCTGGTTTACATGCCAGAAACTTCGCACCGCCCAACCGATCATGGCAAACTTGGCCCCGGTGAAATCGTTAGCTTCGCCGATGCTTATCCTTATCTGCTGCTTTCAGAAGCGTCTTTAGCCGGTCTCAATCAGAAGCTAGCTGCTAAACAAGTAAGTCCCGTTGCCATGAGTCGATTCAGGCCAAATCTTGTGATTGCAGGCGAGCTTGAGCCGCACGCTGAAGACACTTGGCAGCGCCTCCAAATTGGTGAGGTTAACTTTAAAGTCGCTAAGGCCTGCGCTCGATGTTCAATTCCTAACGTAAATCAGGAGACAGGCGATCGCACCAAAGAACCTAGCCGAACGCTAGCAAGCTACCGCGCCTGGAATAAAGAGATTTGGTTTGGCCAAAACCTAATTCAAGAAATCTCTGATGCCAGCAGCCTGGGCATGTTAAAAGTTGGCGATCGCGTAGAAGTCCTGATGTGAGTTTGCCAGCTAGTCGCACACAACACAGCCGTCTAGCCTAATCTACCTTAAGATTTTCTTTGGGATCCTCATCTATGAGATCATCGACTACAGATGCGGGTTCTCCCAGCTATCTGTATTTTTTGACGACACACCAAAAATGCCTATTAAAACGGTTTCGACAACCCCCTTCGACGACCAAAAGCCAGGAACCTCCGGCCTCCGTAAGCAAGTTCCCACCTTCCAAAAGCCGAACTATCTCGAAAACTTTATTCAGGCTACGTTTAACAGCCTCGAAGGCCTACAAGGTAAAACCTTAATCGTCGGGGGCGATGGCCGCTACTACACCCGTCCGTCGATTCAGACGATTCTAAAAATGGCGGCGGCCAATGGTGTCGGCAAAGTGCTGGTTGGTCAGGGTGGCATTCTCTCTACGCCCGCTGCCAGCTGTCTGATTCGTAAGAACGAGGCGATCGGTGGCATCGTTCTGTCTGCCAGCCACAATCCTGGCGGCCCTGAAGGCGACTTCGGTGTGAAGTACAACGTCTCTAACGGCGGCCCCGCACCAGAAAAGATTACCAACGCTATTTTCGAGAACACAAAGTCTATCAGCGAATACAAAATTACCGATACCGAAGACATTGATATCGATAGCCTTGGCAGTTCTGATATTGAAGGGATGAACGTCGAGATTGTCGATTCCGTCGCTGACTATGTAGCGCTGATGGAAAAGCTTTTTGACTTTGGTAAAATCCGTCAGCTGCTCACCAGCGACTTCTCCATGTGTATGGACTCGCTACACGCAGTGACTGGTCCCTATGCCAAGCAAATTTTTGAGCAGGCCCTGGGCGCAAAAGCGGGCACGGTTACCAATGGTGAGCCGCTTGAAGATTTTGGCGGCTGACACCCTGATCCCAACCTGGTTTATGCACACGACCTGGTTGAAACGATGTTCGCTGAGGATGCACCTGATTTTGGCGCGGCGTCGGATGGCGATGGCGATCGCAATATGATCCTCGGCAATAACTTCTTTGTGAACCCCAGCGATTCCCTTGCTTTGATTGCCGCGAATGCTAAGCTTGTGCCCGGCTACAAAGATGGGCTCTCTGGCGTTGCTCGCTCTATGCCGACTAGCCAGGCGGCCGATCGCGTTGCCAAAAAGCTCGGCCTCGACTGCTACGAAACGCCAACCGGCTGGAAGTTTTTTGGCAATCTGCTCGATGCTGACAAAATCACCGTCTGCGGCGAAGAAAGCTTCGGTACGGGCTCCAATCACGTGCGTGAAAAAGATGGCCTCTGGGCGGTTCTATTCTGGTTGAATATTCTGGCTGAGCGACAGCAGTCGGTTGAAGAAATCGTGGTTGACCACTGGAAGACCTATGGCCGCAACTTCTACTCTCGCCACGATTATGAGGGCGTTGATAAAGCCAAAGCCACCGAGCTGATGGATGGATTGCGATCGCAGTTCTCCACGCTTCCCGGCCAAACCCTGGGCGACTATACCGTAGAGTACGCCGATGACTTTAGCTATACCGATCCCATTGACGGCAGCGTCAGCACTAAGCAAGGCGTTCGTATCGGTTTCACTGACGGCTCTCGGATGGTCTTCCGCCTCTCCGGTACAGGCACCCAGGGCGCAACCGTTCGCCTGTATCTAGAAAGCTATGAGCCCGATGCTTCTAAGCACAACGTCGATCCGCAAGAAGCCTTGAAGCCCCTAATCACGATTGCCGATCAGGTCTCTAAGCTTCAGACCTTGACCGGTCGCGACAAGCCAACTGTGATTACATAATCTTTCAAGCTAAGAAGCACTTCTGTGAGCAGATATAGGAAGCCGGTACAGCCGGTAAAGGATCTACTTTCAGAAGTGCTTGAACCTACCAAACTCTCCTCCTATGCAAACCACCGCCGACTATACCTGCGCCTTCTGCGGCGAATCGAGTACAACCTTTATCGACTTAAGTGCAGGCAGCACTCAGTCCTACATTGAGGACTGTCAGGTTTGCTGTCGGCCCAATATTCTCTACGTGTCTGTTGACGAAGACACGCTAGCGGTCAGCATCCAGACGGATTACCAGGAATAGTATTACCAGGAGAATTTGATATCAGCTATTTTGTGCAATCGCTACCGGGCAGCGGCTTAGGCAGTTCAATGCAGCTGTTCGCTTGTTATATACTGCTTTTAAACAGTCATAAGACGATAAGATAAAGAGCTTAATTAAGTCTGGTGGATCCAACAGACTCGGGGCATCCTGTTTAAAGACGCATCAATCAAAATTAATTCAACTAATTTTGATTTACTTTCTTTATTCACTTGAATTTCGATTCCACTCAATTCGAACTGATATCTGACCAGAGACATAGCCGGTATCCGGCAACCAAAAGCGGTGACTTGAAGCAAGCGACATGAACTATTGGGAATTTCTGATTCAGAAAGAAGGCGACGATACCTGGCTGCCATTGGAATCAGAGCAGGTAGAAATCTTAGAAGGCCGCTACCGGGTTGTCGCCCACACCGACCGGGTCAATACCCAGATGGAAATTAAGGTGAGCCAGCTGGTCACCACAGAAATGCCGCCTCGCAAGCGCGTTCGCAAGCGCACAGGAGAAACCAACGAATCCGGTTTGGTGGTTGTGATGCCCTACGTGCACCTTAAGCCCGGCCAGTGGGAGCTCAAATGCAGTAGCCTCAATCTGATGGACGACTTGATTGGTGAAGGCTGGCAGTACCAGGTGCAGCTTCAGGTATTTGCCCTGACAGATGAAGACTGGTCTTCAGAATGGCCCGTTCCAGAAGACTTAAAAACTATTCACAGTCCGCTATCAGAGACAGACACTGCCTATACGGATACGCCTGCCAAAGGCGATACGCCTCTGGTGACTGCTCAAGCAAAGCTGCAAGATAATTTAGAGCGCCAGGGTCAAACGGATGACGATATAGACACCTCCTTGCTCGATGCGGTGTTTCGGGTGTCCTTGCGTCAGCAGGCATTTCTCGCCCGGCGCAATCAGTCAATGACGATTATGGGTCAAGTACAGGCGCTCTCAGACGCATTACCTGTACAAGGCGCTAGTCAGCTCTGGCTGCGGTTACAAAACCCTGAGACCGCAAAAGTCATCATGGAGGCTCACCGTCCCTTGAGTCTGGAGCGCCTGCCCGCTGACTTCAAGGTCAAAATTCAGCTGCCTGGCAATGTAAAAACGCGAGTCGTACTCGGAGAAGTCTCTTTACGAACAGCTGCTATAGATAACGAACCGGCTAAAGTGCTCAGCTCGACCTCCTTTACCATTACGGCTGGCATTGCGCAGCTCATCGACGAAATTGCGAATCGCGATCCCGGCACGTTTGAGGAAGAGCTTGCAGTGCTCTCAGGCAATGCTAATGAATCATCAGAACCCGCAGTTAGTACGGAGCCTGATTTGGTGTCCCCCATTTTAGATCCGACTCGACAGACGGTTGCACCGGCTGTCGGCGTTGTTTTGCCGCCCAAGCTCGATCGTTCACTGTCCGGTGATGTCCACGCCGCTGAGCTAGCCGACCAACCCGAACTGCCAGCATTCCCTGAGGCTGAATCGCCTGAGACTGAATTGCCTGAAACTGAAACGCTATCTCAGCCACAGATGGTGAGTGAAGGGCCTGCCAACGGCGCGTCTTCGCTGCCGCCGCTTGTCTCTCAGCCAGCTCAGTTTATGGGCACCAGTATCGAAGATGACGACCTAGAGACCTCTCAAATTGCGGCGCTGCTAGAAGATATTGACGGTGACCTGGCGTCTCAACCTGCGGATATTGATAGCCTGGAGCCGCCCGGGGTAGCCGGTGTTTTGTCTGACGCGGCGATCGACTCTCCCGCCGCGTCGCTGCTGCCCGCTGACAAACTAACCGCAGCACGTAACGCAAAGCAGCTTTCGTCAAGCGATTCGTCACATGCTCCATCCAATGCGCTGTCACGTGATAGGGCGCAGGCTGACCAGCAGCGTGACGCGCGATCGCAGCGACAATCAGAAGCGAGTCTCGCTTTCAAATCGCTCAAGCTCAAAGACCACTTTTGGAATCGACTGTCGAACTTGACCCACGAGAGTCGTGAAGCGGCGTCCCAGCTGGCAAAAGACATGGAGGCCGCAGGCGTCAGTCCAGATTCAACGTCTGGTTCTTCGCGCTCTCTTCCACCCTTCCAAGCCTGGGATGCCCCACTTCCAGACAATAGCGAAGTCGTCATCTACGATAAGCCAGATGATAAGCCCCCTGTTCTAGAGCCTCCCACAGAGCCTCCCACAGAGCCTGCGACACAGCCCCCAGCCGCTTATCCTCCTGAGAATGCGACGTCCTCGAAACAGCCACTCCCCAATCAGCCACTCTCTAGTCATAGACCGCTTTCTCAATCCCCTTCGTCGCAGCGCCTTTCATCGCAGCGCCCTTCATCACAGCGCTTGGACGCTCAGCGAGACGCTTCGTCAGCCTCACCAGCGGCTACGCCCTCCTCTTTTAGCCGTCAGCCTGCTGGCCATCAATCTGCACAGACTGCACAGAGCGAAGATATTCCAGAAATGGAGTTGCCTGTTATCAGCGTCCCGATGGGTGACTTTGTCGCAGGCGATCGCGTGACCATCACGGTGCGAACGCGGCCTGCTGTTTATAAGCCGTTCATTAAACTATGGATGATTGATCGCCAAAGTCGAACGCTGGTGGGTGAGCCCAAGCTTTTAACGAGTCTGGTTCCTGATGCGCTGGGCTACCTGGAAGCACATGCCGATTTGATGGTGCCGATGGACTGTTTAGATGTGCAGATTGCTGCGATCGCAATCGACATGGCCACCCAGCAAGAAAGCAACAAGGCCATCGTTAACCGCCGAGTAGTTCCAGCAAATCAATCATCAGCCTCTCCTAGAAACTTCAATCTTTGAGACTTCAATCTTTGAGAAGTCAATCTTTGAGAAGTCAATCTATTGAGGTATCAGCCTGCGTGGCCTTTGAGAGGGTTCGCTGTGCTAGCCAATAGCCCGCAGCAATCCCGACTAAGCTACACACCATATCGCCTGCATCCAACGTGCGGTTTGGCGATAGGCCTTGTGCAAGTTCTTCGGTAATTGTAAACAGCGTAAATAACCCTGGAAAGGCTGGTAGCCAATGAAAAACATGCTTGCCCCGACACAGTCGGTGTCCCAAGTAGCTAGGAATGCAGTACAAAATCAGATGGCCTACTTTGTCAGCATTATGGAACTGGGTAAACCAACCTACAGGCAGGCGCCCCTCGTAGGCTAAGAACAGCATCAGCAAAAAACAAAGCCCGTAGCTGGCTGATAAGTAGACAACTTTTTTCGGCAGATGAGTTTGCACAGGCGTGTTGCAATCAGACATAGCAATTTTGGCAGTATTGAATTGGGTTGTAATTAGGAAGCGCTCCCCAAAATCACTACAGCTGTGATGCTCTCATGTTCGTATTAGCAATGTCATATTTGTGTAAAGCTACGCCGTAAAGCAACTGGTTAGAGGCTACACAGACAAGGCCCGAGAGAGTCATAGACCGGTCGAATCTAGTAGACTGATAGCCGTTGTGACAAGAGTGACCTATGGACGTTAAATCCGCGCACACCCGCTTTTTTGTTTCTGATATCGGTGCCTGCGCTGAGTTCTATCGCGATGTGCTCAAATTTGAACCTGTCACGATCCAGGTTGAAAAAGGCTATGCCGAATTCAAAGTTGCCGATTTTCGGCTGTCTTTATTTCGTCAGCAGGAAATGTCTGAAATTTTGCGCACCAGTGACAAAGCCATCGGTAAAGACATTCAAGATAGAGTTGGCCTCATCTTGAATGTTCAAAACTTAGACGATATTTATCACGAGCTACGTCAGGCCGATGTTGAATTTGCCGAGCCGCCCACTCAAAATAATGAGTTCTCACTTAAAGTTGCTTATTTTAGAGATCCTGCTGGCAATCTAATTGGGCTATTTGAATCAATGATGTAGCTCGTTTGCCCTCTGATGGCTACGCAGGAAACTACGGCAGATATCTCCGTAGTTCCCCGAAACAGGGCATCACTGTTTAACGGCTATGTTAGAGACGCGACACATCAGCGGCACCTGCAAAAAGAGCGCAGCAAAGGATTCTTCGCTGCGTTCGAGGTGCCGCTCAATTTCTCTAACAGGCTTCATGACTCACCTTCTTCAAGGCAATTCTTTAAAGGGCAATCTTCAGGTTAATCTCCACGGTAATCTTCTACAGAGCAGCTCACGGTGCCATGTGTGTGATGATAGGCTGCTGCGTCACTTTCAAAAAAAGCGTATTAGCTGGTTTTGCCCGACTTGTCGGCAGGAGATGCCTTATATTCAGCCTCGCACCGCTGAACCCAGCCATAGCCTTATCTCAGCGGTGTCTGCTGATGCTCATTCGCTTACCCACTGCACCAGCATTCTTACGCCGTATCCGGTAGCACCTGGGCTGTTATAACCATTTTCTTTGTCTGTCCATACAGGGCCTGCCACATCAATATGCGCCCAGGGGGTGTCTTTAACAAACTGCTTTAAAAACAGGGCGGCAGTAATCGACCCGCCTGCTCTAGGGCCAGTATTTTTCATATCGGCAACCACCGATTTCAGCCCTTCAAAGTACTTATCTTCCATCGGCATCTGCCACATTTTTTCGCCGGAAAGACGGGCCGCTGAAGAGAGCGACTCTGCCAGCTCTTCATTGGGGCTAAAGAGTGCAGAAATATCGTCTCCTAGGGCCACCACGCAAGCGCCGGTCAGCGTAGCCAAATCAATCATGGCATCGACGCCCAGCTTATCTGCGTACACCAGCGCGTCGGCTAAGGTTAGCCGGCCTTCTGCATCTGTGTTGTTGACTTCAATGGTTTTGCCATTAGATGCAGTGAGGATATCGCCAGGGCGCATGGCGTGGCCGCTGACCATGTTCTCGGTGGCAGCACTAATAAAGTGAACCTCGACGTCGGGTTTGAGCTGAGCGATCGCTTTTGCAGCGCCCAACACAGCTGCCGCCCCGCCCATATCAATCTTCATCATTTCAATCCCTGAGCCGCTAGGCTTCAGATTCAATCCGCCTGAGTCAAAGGTGAGCCCTTTCCCGATAATGGCCACCTTACGTTTAGCTGTGCTCTCAGGGCTGTAGGTCAGGTGAATGAATTTTGGCGGCAAATCTGAGGCTTTGGCTACCCCTAGGTAAGCGCCCATCCCTAGCTGTTCGCAGGCTTCGCGCTCTAGCACTTCCAGCTTGAGTCCGTAGTCTTTAGCCAGGTCAGCAGCCGTATCTGCCAGCTTTTCGGGGGTGACAACATTAGGGGGCGCAGAAACAAGCTCACGGGCTAATATCACCCCTTCGCAGATAACTTTTGCCTTTTCTATCGCCGCGTCATGACCGGCAAAAGCTAGCAAATGGATTTGGCTCAGCTCGGTCTTAGTCTTGTCAGGTTCAGATTTAAACCGGCTATCTTTGTTCAGCGCTAGAATAATACCTTCTGTCAGTGCTTGAGCCGTGACCGCTGGGCCGTTGTTCCATACCGGAAAGCTAATGGCTAAGGACGTAGCCTTTGCTTTTTGGGCAAGTTTGGCGGCGCTTGCCGCGCCGCGGCGTAAGCTCTCTAGATTCATTGCGTCAGAGCTACCCAGGCCAAGCACCCCAATTTTTTTAACAGAAGAGCCTGCGTTGAGTCGCGTAATAGCAGTCGTACCAGCTTTGCCCTCAAAGGCCTCTTCGTCTATTAGCGTCTGTAATAGCCCATCTACCTGAGCGTTCAAGTCTGACAATATTCCGGTGAGTGGCAAAGACTCTTCCGAGAGACCTATCACCAAGCAATCTCCTTGCCAACTAAGACAAGATTGAGCCGACGCTATAAAATCCATTCCCTATTCGCTGATCTTTCGATGTTTACTTATTTTTGTTCCGTTCTATAGTATCTACTGATTTTGACGTTTTTCGCTTGGGTTGTGATTCGACTTTCGACACTCACCCGCAGTCGGTCCGCTCGTCAATTCACTTTTTTACTATCAAAACTCCGCAAATCCTACCTCACCATTTCAGGTTTTTTCTGTTAAAACTTCAAAGGCTGTCCGTAATTTTTCTGACTTACTTTTGACTGAACTGTTCTTTATCCCTGGCAAAGATATCCACTGATATCTACAAAGATCCGCCAAAAAAGATCCGCCAAAAAAATTGTGAACTCAACATGCTAAAGACGCTAAAAGATAAATTGCCGATCATAGCGCTGGTGGGTGTAGGCACGCTGTCGGTTGGGTTGGCGGTAAAGCTACTTAAAACGACTGACGCGTTTAAATCAGCCGAGCAGGTTGAGATAGAATCGGTCAGGGATTCAGCCGTTTTGGGCTTAATTGCTCAGCCAGCGGATGTTCGTGCGGATGCGCTAGCTAATATAGCTGAGCGTGAGAATGGTATCGAGCGTGATCGCGCTCGATACATGCTCGCTACTGACTACATCAATAGAGCACAGGCGGAGCAGGCACTACCGCTATTAGAAGGCTTGGAAGATAGCTACCAAAGTTTGGCTGGCTATATATTACTTAGGCGTGCACAGGCCCAAGCGGCAACTGGGCAGCGAGAGGCCGCTGTAAACACCTGGACCGCGCTCACTGAACAGTATCCAGAAAGTGCAGCTAGCGCAGAAGCCCTGTATCAGTTAGGGTTACCCGCAGATGATCAAACCGCGCCTGCAAATCCCAATGCTTGGGCGCAACTGCTCGAAAAATTTCCCGCTCACCCGCTCAGTATCAACGTTGCTTTTCGCGAGTTAGCTAATCTCGATCAGGCCTCTTCTGGTAACGCTGCTGGTGGCACACCTGATTCAGCAGCGCTGCCGCTGCTCAGAAATATTGCCTATCACGGCCTTGAAAGCCCTGAGTATGTACAGATACTCAACCGTCTAGTGAGTGAACACGGCAGCTCGCTGACGCCTGATGACTGGGCGGCTATTGGGTTTGGCTATTGGGAAACGCAGAACTATGGTCAGGCTGGTGATGCCTATGCCAGAGCGCCTGGAACCCCGCGATCGCAATACCGAGCTGCTAGAGGTAAAGAACGCGGTGGGAAAACCCAAGAAGCCATCCGGTACTACCAGCAGTTGAACCAAACCTTTCCTGACAGTCCAGAAACAGCAACGGGGCTATTGAACCTGGCCAAGCTACGATCAGAATTTGTTGCGATCGCAACCCTGGACGAGGTGATCACCCGCTTCCCAGACAGAGCTGGTGAGGCTCTCGCTGATCGCGCAGAAATTCTTGATCAGCTCAAAAGCCCGGACTCTGCCAAACAGGCACGCGCCTCTATTCTTTCTCAGTATTCTGACTCCGCAGCAGCGGCGCAAATTCGCTTTGAGCAGGCCAATGCGAACGCCAAATCGGGCAACTACGGCGCGGCGATCAGCTGGGCCAAGCAATTAGTAGAAGCCTCGCCCGATGATGATCTAGCTGCCGAAGCCGGGTTTTGGCTGGGCAAATGGCAGCAGCGACAAAATCAGTCTGACGCTGCCCGTGAAGCCTTTGAGCAGGTCATTCGCAACCATCCAGAGTCCTACTACGCTTGGCGCTCAGCGATTTATCTAGATTGGAATGTTGGCAACTTTGAGACGGTGCGCTCATTTCAGCCCGATATCGACATTCCGGTCAAGCGCATGCCCCTGCCAGCCGGGTCTCCAGCGCTACAGGAGCTTTACCTGATAGGACATAACCAAACAGCTTGGAATCAGTGGCAAAGCGAGTTTATCAATCCGCAAATGCCGACGGTCTCTGAGCAGTTCACTGACGGCGTGATTCGGCTCGGTGTCGGTGATAACTTAGAAGGCATCTTTATGGTGTCTAGCCTGTCGTGGCGGGATCTCCCAGAGGAGGTCTCTGAGTACAGAGCACTGAAGGAAACGTCTACTTTTTGGCAGGCTGTCTATCCTTTTCCTTATCCAGAGCTGATTTTAGGCTGGGCCAGAGAGCGCGAGCTCAACCCTCTGCTAGTGACTGCTCTAGTTAGACAGGAATCTAGGTTTCAGCCCGATATTCGCTCTGTCGTAGGCGCGGTAGGTCTGATGCAGGTGATGCCTGAAACTGGCGAGTGGATTAGCGACCAAATCGGTGAAGATAGCTACACGCTAAGCCAACCTGCCGATAACGTAAAATTTGGCACCTGGTACCTCGACTATACCCACAGCGAATTCAACGAAAATTCGCTGTACGCTGTTGCTAGCTACAATGCCGGACCCGGAGCGGTTGCTGGCTGGGTTGAAGAGAAAGACTTTGCCAGTGCGGATGAATTTGTTGAGCAAATTCCCTATCCTGAAACCAAAGGCTACGTAGAATCGGTTTTTGGAGGCTACTGGAATTACCTACGCCTCTACGACCCTGAAATTGCGAATAGAGTAGATGCTCTGTAAGCTAAGGGGCATTGCTAGCGTTTCTGCTAGCGTATCTTTGCCTATGCCTAGCGTAGTCAAAAAATGCGTAGTCAAAAAATGGCTTTTAATTTTCGTCTCTGGTATTGCCCCTCTCGATTGCCCATTCCTCGATTGCTCATTTCATAGAGCAAATCATTGATACGATGGGTAGACCTACGGTAGTCATTAGGTTTATGGAGTATTGTGACTAAATTCAGTGCCGCGCAGCAGAATCAACTGGCGCAAATCGGTGCATTTCTGCGTGAAAATCGCGAAAAGCAAGGTAAATCACTAGAAGATATCGCCATTCATACCTATATTCGCCCCCAGCTGCTCAGCGGGATTGAAACGGGCGATCCTGATTTGCTGCCGGAGCCGATCTTTGTTCAAGGCTTTATTCGTCGATACGCTGAAAACCTTGGCCTAAAAGGGTTAGAGCTGTCTCAGCAGTTTACGGTGAACTCCATTCCGTCGACCCCTAGACCCGCTCCCCGTGTCGCTGAAGAAAGCTCCTCCACAACTCGCCTTACTCGGGGCCGCTCACCTGTACATACGCCTGCCGCACCCGATGCGAATACGCTGTTTAACGCTAGCAGCCTACCTACAGCAGGGCGTTTCAACCGTGATACCAATGGCAGCTCGCCTGCGTCGCCCGTTCAAGATACGCCGGTTTCTCCAGCTACCGATGCGCCATCTCCTGGGATAGAATCGCCTTTTGCTAATGACATTCCCGTCGTGTCAGGTGCGCTAGAAACGAACGGACTTAATGAATCGGACCCGGTCTCTCCCATCGGAGAAGAGGCGATCGCAACTCCAGCGGAAACACCAGGTTCCTTTGAACCAGAACCTTTCAAGCTCGATCCACTGCCCTCAGAACTATCCACCGAACTACCTGCAGAGAGCGCTGTTCAGCCTATCTCTGAGCAGTCCCCAGAAAATGGTTTTGCCGACCAGGTTGCGGCATTTGACCAGGCAAATCTTGATCCGGCGAACGCAGAGATTCCACCCACGGAGGCGCTGGAACTAGCCCCGTCCGCTCCGTTCTCCAGTGAGGAGAGCCTTGCTCTCAACGACCTGCCGGACCCAGCGTTACGCTCAGAGACAGAACGCTCAGAGACAGATGCTTTCACAGATGCTTTTGGATCGGAGACTGCAGGGACAGCTCCCTCAGAGACGAGTGCTTCAGAAACAAATTCGTTAGAAACAAATTCGTTAGATACGGACGCTTCAGGGACAGATGTTTTAGGTGTAGATACTTTAGAAACAGAAAATCCAGCAGTAGGAACCACTGAACTTTCTGAATCTAGTGGCGGTACTCCCACTGTCTCGGAGACTGAATCTGCCGAGGTAGGGCAAGTAGCAGCCCCTAGAGCGGTCTATTCTGACGAGCCGGTAGGCGTGGAAATCACGCCGGAAGGCCCTAACCTCAAACCTTTTGCCATTGGCGCTGTTGTCGTGGCCGCGCTGACGGCAGGTGTTGTACTGCTAGCGAACTTGCTGGGTGGCGATCGCACCTCAGTCGCCGATGCCCCCGAGCCCCCACCAGAGCCTGTCGTTGAAGAGGTCGTCCCTGAGCCAGTCGCGCCTGAACCTGAGCCAGTCAGCACCGCGCCAGTTTATGTAGAAACAGAAGCCACGGCCGAAACCTATGTCAGTATCAGTGTCGATGGCACGATTGTGTTTGAAGACATCATGCAGCCCGGTGACATTCGCCTGTGGGAAGGTCAAGAAGTGATCGACGTTTACTCTGGAAATGCGGGCGGTTTGATTGTTGCGGCCAATGGCGAACCCGGCGAAGTTCTGGGTGAAGATGCTCAGCTGGGGCAGAAAATATTCGAGGCCGAGTAGAAAATTTTTGAGGCCGCAGTAAACAGGCCCAGTAAGTGGCCCCAGCAAACGCGCCCAGTAAACGCGAATTTAGCCTGTCCGCTTAGCACTTATTGAGTACGCCAGATACAATGAATGACAATCCCTTGTCGTTCCGCTTTTAGAATGAACTCCTTATGACGCCTCCTTCTGAGCTAGAGAGTGCATCCTCTACCAATCTCTCGGTAATAGATACTCCGGCGGAGGCACAGACGACCCGTGAGGCCTACTTAGACGAGCTGCCCGACGACGTTGAGATGTCGCTGTTTGACCATCTCGATGAATTAAGGCAGCGAATTTTCTACGCTCTGCTGGCCGTGCTGGTGGGCGTCATCGTCTGTTTCGCAGATGTGAGACAAATTGTAGAACTCCTAGAAATCCCAGCTCAAGGGGCCAAGTTCTTGCAGCTTTCACCGGGCGAGTATTTCTTCGTTTCTATTAAAGTAGCGGGATACAGCGGTATTTTGCTGGCCAGCCCGTTTATTTTGTATCAAGTCATTCAATTTGTCTTACCTGGGCTGACTCGGCGAGAGCGCAGGCTTATTGGACCCGTTGTTATTGGCTCTAGCGTGCTCTTTTTCGCAGGCTTGGCCTTCGCCTATATTGCACTGGTCCCTGCCGCCCTCAACTTTTTTATCAGCTACGGCGCAGATGTCGTAGAGCAAATGTGGTCTATCGACCGCTACTTTGAGTTCGTACTGCTACTGCTATTTAGTACAGGACTAGCGTTTCAAATACCGGTAGTACAGCTTTTACTGGGGCTTCTAGGCATTGTTGGGTCTACGCAAATGCTTTCTGGCTGGCGATATGTGTTGCTGGGCGCAGCGATTTTAGGCGCAGTGCTAACACCCTCTACCGATCCTATTACTCAGAGTCTGCTAGGCGGTGCGGTGTTGTTTCTTTATTTTGGTGGGATCGGTTTGGTTAAAGCGATCGGCAAATAGATAAGCTGAATTGACGCAAACTGAATTCGACCGGGCAAATGCTGTTGAACGCCAGTTGCTAGCTAATGCAAAGAACCGCTGTTGGCTTAGTTACAGACAACCTGGGTCACAAACAATTGGCAATTTCTGACCACTTAGCTTCCGACCACTTAGCTTCTGACCACTTAGCTCTACAGGCATCAACGGTTTCATGTGTTGGGAATGTATAGAGCTAAGTGGCGAACGCTATCACTAACTCAGCGAACGCTGTAGAAGCTAAATTGCTGGTGACAGTTCGTAGATGCTGAAGATGCTAGAAAATTCTTCGAATCACCAGAAGTAAGATTGCTTCTAAATAAAACTGTTTCTAGCGGTGTGGAGGATTCTAGCGGTGTGGAGGAGCTTTTGAACGAAGCTAGCACTAAATACTACTAGCGTCGCAATCGTTACGCGTTAGAGGGCATCACTTCTTTGTTTCGGTCGGGCTGCTGACCAAAGAGACTGTCGAGGTATATACGGCTAACTTGACGGTGGGTAACGCCGTTTTGCATCAGAAACAGTGACAGTGCTGCGCAGAATAGTCGGTCTTGACCCCACCCAGAATGCACCTCTAAATAGTGTTGTACAGAATTGTGTAGCTCTTCGGGAATTTCAACGGATAAACTGACAGACTGCTGCACCATATAGGCTCCTTCTATTTGATAGATTGACACACCAAAATATCCACACTTCTCATAACCACGTAAGCCTCCAAAACAAATCGTTTTAGAGCGTTCGTAGTGAGCCAGAGAGGCGCTCGTTTCAGGTGTATTTCATTGTGGAGCATGGGTCTAGAAATGGCAATGGAGGTGCAGATTAAGCTGGTGTTAACAAAAAATTAATACTGATCGGCACTAGGGTTTCACCCCTATTTTTGTTACACATGTTTATATTACAAAGGGAGAAATGTCCTTATGCAGGGACAGGTCAGTAATCCACAGAAGACGGTGTAATTGCCAAGCTACGTTCTGGCCTGTGGAAAACTCTTCAAGAAGCTGTGGAAAACCTGTGGAGAACCTGTGGAGAACTTACCGGTGATACTAAGAGTTGTTAATTTGTGGTGCTTTTGACATTTGACTGGGCTTATAGCCAATTATGCAAGTTTGTAGTACTCGATATATCGGCGTGTCTCTCTAGCTTGAAGGACCCCAAAGGAAAGGACTATGCAGCTTTCATTTTTATACTTAAGTAACCTTCCTATTCGAGTTTCACAAGCGACTTCGCCTCTGCACCTTCGCACCACCGCTTCGTCATTTAAGCTTCCAGCTGTTGGAAATAGCCTTCTATTTGGGCGATGACCGTCTTTATTTCAGCAGGAAGTCGGCGGACGATCTTGCGATCGCGCACATTGACCGTCACCAAACTTACCTGCCCACTTACGCATAGCTGAGGCACAGGCTCGATTGATTCGATTTTGTAGTGCCAGTTGAGCCGAACACCCTTAACGGGCTCTAGTTGAGTTTTTACCATCGCCTCTACGCCTAATCGCAGCGGCTGTCGGTACCGTATATCGAGCGCAACAACAGGTAGGTCATATCCCAGCTGAACAAATTGCTCAAATGAAAGTCCAGCCGCTCGCAGGCATTCGACCCGCGCTGACTCCATCCAGGTGATGTAACTGCCGTGCCATACTACGCCGCCATAGTCTGTGTGATGAGGCTGTACTCGAATGGGATAGTTGAACCAGCGATTCGGTTTTGGCAGTGGCTCGGACATAGGTGTAAGTCTTGGAGGTAAGTCTTGGGGGTATGAATCCTAAGTGGGTGTGGTGTATAAGATATGCGCCGCAGTATAGATATGCGCGGCAGAAGTCTCATAGAGGATAACCAATCTTTCAAACGATAAGTTTGATTCTAATTAGTTTCTTTTTGACTACATTTGTTTCTACTGTTTGTATAGCCGTCTCTAACTGTTGAGGGATGACTGCTCAGGTTTTAAGCAGGCTTAAGGAAGTAACTCATCATGATTCAAAATATTTTGCTAGCTGACTCGGGGATTGGAAACACTCGCAAGATGATGAAGGCACTCATGCAGATCCCTCGGATTGAGCGATCGCGCCTGACTATCCTCCACGTAGTGCCTTCACAAACTACCTCCTCAGAAATGACCAAGGCTTGGGAGCAAGGTGGCAAAACTTTAGCAGAATCCGTCACCGCACTCGATCTCGATCCGTCTCAGGTCAACGCGGTGCTAAGAGAAGGTGAGCCTAAAGACGTCGTCGGTAAAGTTGCAGATGAAATCGACGCTGATTTGATTGTAATGGGCTCTCGTGGCCTGAAAGGGCTGAAGGCCATCATCGGCAACTCTGTCAGTCAATATGTTTTTCAGCTATCCTCGCGGCCTATGCTGCTGGTGAAAGACGACTTGTATGCCATCAAGCCCGTCAGGCGGTTGCTCGTCGCATTGGATAAATCAGATTCTGCTAAAGCTAGCCTACAGGTCGCGCTTGATCTAGCTCGCGATATTGAAGGCAGTGAAATCATTCTGGTCCATACCATCTCCAAGCTGCGCGGTAAACTCGATGACACACTGCGTGAGTCGCCCGAGAAAGATCCTGTCTTAGCTGATGCCATCGTAAAAGTTCGTCAGATGGGCGTTAAGTATCGCTGCGTGGCCCCTGAAGGAAAGCCTGGGATTCGCATTTGTGAACTGGCCGATGACCTCAACGTTGATTTACTGATTCTAGGCTCGCCCGATCGCCGTCCTACAATCGCCAAGGCTATGCCTGATTTAGATAGGCTTCTGGGCGAATCGCTATCAGACTACGTTCGAGTTTATGCCAACTGTCCGGTGCTGCTGACCCGGATTGAGTCTTAATACGCTTGTTTTAACGACTAGCCAACACTTGTCAGGAAGACTCGGTACGAATGAATCTAGTCAAACTTACAGGGGTATTGAACAGCCTCGACTAGGGTCGCTTCGTAGACCGCTTTATCGACTTCAAAAGCACCAAAGCGGGAGAGATGCGGGTTGATAATCTGGGCGTCAAAGAGCTTAAATTCGCGCGATCGCAAATGATTTACTAGCATCACCATCGCCGCTTTTGAAGCATCAGGGACACGGTAAAACATCGATTCACCGATGAACACCCCGCCCATGACAATTCCCAGGAATCCACCCGCTAGCTCCTCGCCCTGCCAGGCCTCAAAGGTATGTACATAGCCTGCTTGATGCATTCGCCGATACACTTCCTTCAAAGCCGCTGATATCCAAGTTGTTTCTCTGTCTGCGCAGCCCTGCAATACGCCTTCAAAATCTCGGTTAATAGCAGGTGTAAACCGCTTTTGATTCAGTACCCTTTGAAGTGATTTAGGATAGCGAAACCGGTCATCGAGTGGAATGAGGGCGCGTCGGCTGCTCGAATACCAGTTTAGGGTTTCGCCATCTTCCTCAGCCATTAAAAAATAGCCTTGGGCATAGCACTGAAGAATTTGCGGAATGGAATAGCACATGACAGCTTTTTCTTGCTCTATCTACGATACAGGGCTTTGACCCACGTAAAGTAATGACAACTTTCGCGTTTACACAGACCGCGACCTCCTAGCCTTAGTTACATCCCAACGAATAAGATAAAGGCGAGGTGCCACCACTGCCTGTAGTCAACTTAAGGATGCATTGCCTACTTGGCCAGTCGAGGTGCCTATTGCTATGTAACGGTCTCAGCCGATAAAAGTGTCTTTAGCAACTGGGCAGAAGCTGTAGAACCGTCGCACGTAACATTGAGTGCCCGATTAGAAACGGACAATTGCTATTACCAATTGCTATTACTGCTATTACTTATGTCTGACCCATCAGATTCCAATTTATCTGAGCCGACTGATTCAACGTCGATAGGTTCTGAACCGAGTATCTCTGACTCAATAACTCCAGAACCTATTGAATCTATTGAACTGCCGCCGCCAGAAGATGCTGTTCAAGAAGGCGAGTGGCTCAAATCTACCTTGCACAAATGGCTCGACGAAGAATTCCTGCCCGAAATCGTCAACGAGCATATTGCTGCCAAAGCCTCGCAAGTTTTTGTGCGGCAGCGTATGGAGGGCGAAAACAACCTAAATGCCCTTGTACTCGCGGTACTAACTGAAATGCAAGGGTACGACTTTTCGAAGAGCTTCTATAGTGAATTTGCAGTTGCAAATGCCGTGGGTGACTTGCTGCTGGGCAGTTTGGGGATTGAGCGCTGCTGTGGCAATTGAGCGGCGCTATGCCACTACCGGGGAAGCAGATTATCAGCAAAATAAACCGTCAAATAACAAACAAATAAAAAGAGACCTGCTGACTTAGCGGGTCTCTCTTATGTAGGCTCAGTATTTTGATGTAGGCTCAGTATTTTCAGATTCTACAAAAACGCTGACTCAGCGTAGCAGAGCGACAAGGTAGTAGTGCGACAAGAGTACAACTTCAGCCGCAACCATTCTATTACCAGCTAGACTTGACAACGCCAGGAAGCAACCCTTGGTGAGCCATCTCACGTAGCGCATTGCGGCATAGACCAAAGTCACGATAATAGCCCCGAGGACGACCTGTCTTCCAGCAGCGATTGTTTAAACGAGTAGGCGCACTGTTGCGCGGCAACTGCTGAATTTTACGGTGAATTGCCAGCTTTTGTGCCTGGTTAGGCGCTTCATTAAATTCTTTGAGCAAAGCTTCACGCTTATCTGCGTACTTTGCAATGAGCTTTTCGCGCTTCTTCTGGCGCGCAACCATGCTTTTTTTAGCCATGAGGCGAAGTTAATTTTATTTCCATTACACAGTCTTTAATGGTATCGGCCTAGCCCGTTTTTGTAAACTCTAAGAATCACTAAATTCGCGATTTCTATAACCGAATCTATCAAACTCAGATCAGCCAACATTCAACACGAAGAATTCTTTTGGCCTTAGTCACTTTTGAGCCTTTTTCAGCTTCTTTTGAGCGGCCTTTTTCTTTGCTTTGGCTTTTTCCGCCTTAGCGGCTTCTTTCTTAATTTTAGCTGCGCCTGGGCAAATATCTAATAGGTCACATCTCTGACAAATCGGACTTTTGGCTGTGCATACGTTGCGCCCATGATACACCAGCCGAATCGACCAGTTCTCCCAGTCTGCTTGAGGTAGCAGCTTCATCAGGTCCTGCTCAATTTTGACAGGTTCTGTATGCTTCGTCAGACCCATTCGCCCGGAGATCCGTTTCACGTGCGTATCTACTGTCACACCCTCATGAATACCAAAGGCATGCGCAAGCACGACATTCGCTGTTTTCCTCGCCACCCCCGGTAGCGTTGTTAACGCCGCCATAGAAGAGGGAAGCTCACCATCAAACTCAGTCAGAATCTTGTGTGCAGCCGCCTGAATATTTTTAGCCTTGTTGCGATAAAAACCTGTGGAGCGTACTAGATCTTCTAATTCAGCAACGTCAGCACCTGCCATAGCCACCGCGTCCGGAAACCGCTCGAACAGCGCAGGCGTTACCTTGTTGACTCGCGCATCAGTGCATTGAGCTGCCAGCATTGTGGCGACCATCAGCTGCACGGGCGTTTCATAGTCCAGTGAGCATGGCGCTTCTGGATAGATCAGCTTGAGCCTTTTTAGAAACGCCAGCGCCCGAGATTTTTTTGGCAGCTTTTGGAAAGCTCTTCGAGGCGGTGGTGGCAGTCCCGGTAGGGGAAGTGGGATTGCCTCATAGCCATTGGCCGACGTAGGACCTTCGTACTTGCTCACAGTTTTACGGAATCATTTGCCCAATGGTCTTAAAGGCCCAGGTTTTGCAATACTTCAAGCTGAGTCGTATCTCGAATAATCAAGAAAATACCTAGCCCTAGCAGTAAAAAGATGCCGGTTTGCATCACGCTTTCTTGTAAGCGCATCGGCAGTGGCTTGCCGCGCACAGCTTCAATCAACAAAAAGGCTAGCTGACCGCCATCAAGTGCGGGTAGCGGCAAAATGTTAATGATGGCCAAGTTGATACTGATGATAGCCGCAAAGGGAAACAGCGTTCTGATGTCATCGTTGGCTAGGCCCGCTCCCTGCTCCACAATTCTTACGGGGCTGCCTACCTGCCCGGCCATATCCGCAAAATTTGTGAACAGTGACAGCATGCCCCCCGCTACCAGCTTGGTTTTATCTTGAAACTCGCGTGCGGCTACGCTGAAGAGTTCGACTGGATTTCTAGCAGATCGAAAGATAACTGTGCCATCGTCGTTAAGTTCGTAATTCGGGCTTAGCTCTACCCCAATTAGCGCATCGCCAGTTGCCGGGTCGATCTGAGGTGTGACAGAGAGCTCAAGCTGTTGGCTGTTACGCAATACTGTCAGGTCAACTGGCGTCCCCGGACTCGATTGAATAACGTCAATCAGTTTCCTTTGTACGCCTTCGCCCTGTCCAAATGTCTGGCCGCCCGCGGAGAGAATCACGTCGCTGTTTTGGAGGCCTGCTGTTTCGGCAGGCGCGTCGACTATGACCCTCGGGATTAAGACACCGGGGTTTACGGCTGGCACGCCCAAGCTGCCGAACTGTAAAACAAACACCAGATAGGCGAAGATCATATTAGCAATCACGCCTGCGCTGATGACGATTGCTCTGTCCCAAACAGGACGATTGCGCAGTAGATCGGGATCTTCTGGTGGAATGGCGCTTTCAGGGTCATCATCTGGGAACCCGACAAAGCCACCAAGCGGAACAGCGCGCAGTGCGTACTCAGTCTCAGGCCCCTGGTATTTCCACAAGATTGGCCCAAATCCAATAGAGAAGCGATTAACATGGATACCCTGTAAACGAGCAGCCATAAAGTGACCCAGCTCATGAACAAAGATAAGGAGGGCAAGGACTCCAATGACGGCCAGTACGGTCATAGAAACGCGACGCTAGGTTAACTTTTGTTATTGTACAGGCCCACAACGGTGAATGTGTGAGTCGAAGGGTAGGGAGAACCCACCTGTCAATTCATTTCAATTCATTTAGTTAATCGATTCATCTATTTAATAACGTCCACGCCCATATACTTTTGCAAGACTTCAGGAACTGCGATCGCCCCATCAGCCTGCTGGTAGTTTTCTAAAATAGCCGCCATTGTTCGGCCTACTGCTAGCCCTGAGCCATTGAGCGTGTGCACGTACTGCGTACCTTTTTTCCCTGATTCTTTAAATCGAATATTGGCTCGTCGTCCTTGAAAATCCACACAGTTGGAGCAGCTAGAAATTTCCCGATACTTACCAGCTGATGGTAGCCAGACTTCCAGGTCGTAGGTCTTGGTCGCCCCAAACCCTAGATCGCCTGTACAGAGTTCTAAAACTCGGTAGGGCAGCTTTAGCTGTTGCAAGACATCTTCAGCATCGGCGGTTAGCTTTTCCAGTTCGTTGAAAGAGCTATCAGGATGCACAAATTTGTACATCTCTACTTTATTGAACTGGTGTAAGCGAATCAGTCCTCGGGTATCGCGACCATAGCTGCCAGCCTCTCTGCGGAAGCAAGGGGTATAAGCACAGTAGTTAATTGGTAGCTGCTCTGCGGTCAGTACCTCTTCTCGGTGAAGGTTAGTGAGCGGAACTTCGGCAGTGGGGGTGAGCCAGAGATCATCGCGATCGCACTTAAACCCATCTTCTGCAAACTTTGGCAGTTGCCCACTGCCCTGCATCGAATCCGAATTGACTAAAATCGGCGGCAGCACCTCTGTATACCCCGCGTCGGTGTGCCGCGCCAGCATAAATGAGATCAAGGCACGCTCTAGGGCTGCGCCCGCGCCAATTAACGTGACAAATCGACTCTGCGCTACTTTCACAGAGCGCTCAAAATTCATAATGCCAAGCTTCTCGCCAATTTCGTAGTGCGGCAAACAGGTTTTGTCCGCGTCAATTAGCTCATCGCCCCATCGCCGCACTTCTACATTGTCGTCTTCGCTTTTTCCCTCAGGCGTAGAGTCACTCGGCAAATTAGGCAGCGTCAGCAAAATCGATTCAATCTGTACCTTCAGCTCACGCTCTTTTGGCTCTAGTTCACTAATTTCTTGCTTTAACCGATTGCCTTCATCCTTTAGCGCCTTAATCTCATCGCTTTTAGGGTCTGCGCCGCCGCGCATCTTTTGCCCAACCGACTTGCCTACTTCATTGCTGCTGGCCTGCAAATCCGAACGCGTCTTTTCAATTTCTCTCTGCTGAGCGTCCAGCGCTAGCAAGGAAGATAAATCATAGTCGCCCCGTCGGCCCAGTGCCGCTTTCACCTGCTCGGTTTGATTACGAATTTGCTTAATATCCAGCACAGTCTTTTCCTACTTTTTCAATAGCAAGGTTAACAGTCAAAGGGGCGGTCAGAGTAACTACTCTGCCGCCCCTTTCATAAAGATTGCGAATCAGCCGTATGGACTTAAGCCACCTGTTGAATCTCAGCAATCTCAGGAATAAATTCCCGTAGGCGACGCTCAATGCCCATCCGCAGGGTCATTGCAGAGCTTGGGCAGCTACTGCAAGCACCGTTTAAGCGCAATTTCACGATGGGGCCATCGAGTTCTACGAGTTCTACATTGCCACCGTCCGCCAACAGATAGGGACGTAGCTCATCTAAAACTTTCTCAACGTTGGGCTCTGTTAAAGCAAGCGTGGACATGAATGGATCTCCAGTGGGCAATTAAACTATCTCTCTAGTCTAGCGGCTGAATTGCGACTGATGAGAGGCGGTTATCCGACTGGGCCAAATTATTACAGCTCAGCTGACGTTCTGTAGAGGCTCTTCAAACTAACTTTGCAGCTCATCGAGCCTAGCGAGCACTTCTTGACTATGAATTGCCGGCCGCACGCCTAAAAACCGTTCCCGCAAAATACCTTCTGGATCAATCAAATATGTATGCCGCCGTGACATCGGCTTAATCCAAGATCCATAAGCTTTACTGACCGCACCATCTGTATCAGAGAGCAGCGGAAATTCTAACGCTTCAGATTCACAAAATTCTGCGTGAGAGGCAACGTCATCTGCACTCACCCCAATAATCTCTGTGTTGCGAGTTTTGTATTCCTGCAAATCTCGCTGAAACCGTTGAGCTTCGAGCGTACATCCCGACGTAAAGTCTCGTGGATAGAAGTAAAGAACAACCCATTCCCCTACATAGTCAGAGAGCGCAATTTCACCATCGCCACTGTTGGTCGGTAGGCTAAAAGAAGGTGCGGGCTGGTCGATAGCAGGCTGTGTCCCCCCCAGCGCATGGGCTACAGGCATAAGGGGTGAGTTAAAAGGTGCCGCCAACATAGAAGTAAGCGTCAAAACCGTGCTGAGGCATAGCACTAATAAAGTACGGCGAAGCGTCATAAACCGAGAAAATAAAGAGCTATCTCAAGTCTATAATGCGCTCGCAGTCGTATCTGTTATGGCGACTAGTCATTACGCGAGAGAGCTATGGTCAGACTCCTAAAAAAATATTGGCGTGAGAGCTGGGCTGTGGCTCGCCGAATATTGACTGAACTGTTCCGGCGAAGACGGAGTCTTATTTCCTGGCTAATCTTTCCGGCGCTGATTTTGATGCTCAATGGGCTAATCACCGCAGAGCGAGCGGATACCACAGTAAGTACGGCTTTTGAAGTGGCCGCGCCGCCGACGCTTGTCGGTGCGGCTCTGTTTTTTAGCTGTCTGGGCGGCGGTGTAGCGACGGTTGTGTCTGAGCGTGAACAGCAAACGTTGAAGCGCCTGTTTCTGTCGCCGCTAAGTGGGATCTCTTATTTCCTGGGAATTTTTTTGGCACACAGTGTGATTGGGGTGGGGCAGACACTGGTTATTTTTGCGATCGCCCTTATTGCCGGAGCCGATTTCCCAGGTGCAGCTTGGCCTTTAGCTGTTTTCATCATCTGGCTTAGCATCCTGGCATATGTCGGCTTAGGGTTTATGCTCGGAACTCAGTTTGCTCGCCGCACCGAGGATGTCAGCGCTTTGATTGCCGCTTTTGGCGTACCGCTTATGGTGTTGGGTGGCGCTTTTTTACCTATTTCTCTTTTCCCTGAGTCGCTGCTCGACATTGCTAAATTCAATCCGATTTACCATATGACCGAAGCCCTGACCGACGCACTGCTAGATGCTGAAAATCCCCTAGGTGATGGCGGTGGTCACTTTTGGTTCTTGCTAATATTCGCGGGTGCTATGGTTATTGTCGGTTGGTTGTCTTATCAGCGGATGCTGGTAGAAGAGCGCCAGCTCTAAGTCACGCGCTTTCTAAGTCACGCGCTTGTAGTCTCTCCTCCCCGACAGACCGTGATTAGAGGATTCGCGCTTAGAAGCCACATTCAAAAGGCTACAAAAAGAGCTGCATTCAAAAGGGCTGCATTCAAAAGATAAAGGGATGCGTTGGCTCAGGCGTAGCTTGTTTGGCAGCAGCTCTTTTACTGGCAGCTACTTTGCGGTCTCGCACAATCGCTACGCCTAAGCCCATTAGGCCTAATAGCAAAGCCGGCTCAGGAATCTCTTGATTACCGCTGTTCGCTTTGCCAGCTACCGCGAATGCTAAGGAGCCTACGGGAATAGTTCCGTGGCCTGTCAGCGAGAGCTTGTCTGAAGCGTCTACTGATTTCGGCAATGACTTTTTAATATCCCTTTCTTTTCCCGAAATATTTGAGCGGCCTGCTACTGCGCTTGAGGGCGCAACATCAGGCGCAGTCGTCGTAATCGCACCGCAATTACCAGGAAGGTAAATGCCCTCCTGGCTATTGCCAGAGCCTAAATGCTGCGTCCAGTATCGTCCGTATTTAGAGCTGCCAGTCGTATCAAACACCCCAAATCCCACTTCGGTGTAGGCTGGATTAATCAAATTTTTATAGTGCGAGTCGCTGTTCATCCAGTTAGTGAATGCGCCGCCAGACGTATAGCGCCCGGCTACTAGGTTCTCTCCAACCCATTCCCCTGTATAGCCAGTGACCCTAATGCGGGTTTGATATGAGTCTTTCGCCCCGTGGCCAAAGAAGTTTTCGGTGGCCATTTTTTCTGCATAGTCTTGGGCGGACTTTCCTAGCTGAAAGGAGAATTTTAGGTCTGGCGCACCGACCGCGGCGCGCGCACTGTTTGTTCTGTTTAGCAGGTCAGAAAAGAATTCTTCCATGGGCGTACAGCTGTCTTGAGCGACAATGTCAGCGGGCGCAGTGCTCTGCCTGTTAGCCTCGCTACTCTCCTTTTGACCACTGCTGCTAGAACCGCAGCCTGTCGCCATAACGCCTGTTATCACCAGACTCCACAAAGCAGTCCACTTCATAAGGAAATACTCCCAGGTAATAGAGATTTGCATCTGAAATCTGTTGCCCCCCTTATCTACTGGGTGCAACGGACCTAGCGCGTGAGTTAGAAAAAATACAGCTGCCGTTAGTCACAGCAACATTGCAGAGGCTCAAACAACAAAGCCGCTAGCAGTACAGCACGTCACAAAACGAGCAATAAACGCGCCGCCAAACACTCACTCTTCAGATGGACTGCAAAAACTCAACCTAATGCAGTGGGATGTCACTCAACTGACAGCTTTAGCTTCCCAATGTGCTTTAGCCTATCGGTCATTCAGTGAACGCCTCATCCTCTGAAACCTTAACGATTACACTACGTACTCTAGTGCGATCAAAAACATATCAACATCGGAGTATGTAACTATCGCTTACGTAGTCTTGATACAAGTATCCATAGAGGCATACGCAAACCTCATCAGAACGAGTGCTCAAAAGCATTGACCTACCGATGTATACGCATATCCGGATAAATTCGCCAAAAAAATAACTATTTCCTCGCGGTGAAATACCGACAAACGATATTTATGAATGCTCAGCTTGATACACAGCTTTCTGCTCGTACTGACTCGACACTGGCTTTTGCAACCTTCGGTGCGGGCTGCTTTTGGCATACCGAAGAAGTCTTTCGCACGCAGCCGGGTGTTGTTCGTACCTCTGTTGGCTATATGGGCGGCCATTTTGAGAACCCGTGCTACTTAGATGTCCTCGCGCGCATTACAGGCCATGCAGAGGTCGCGCAGATTCAATACGATCCTGCGATCGCCTCATACGAGACCCTGCTCGCTCTTTTCTGGGCGTGCCACGACCCTACTACGCTCAACCGTCAGGGCCCAGACCGGGGCGAACAATACCGCTCTGTTATTTTTTGTCACACCTCAATTCAGCTCAAAGCTGCTCAGGACTCCAAAGCTCAGCTTGATGCTAGCGATAGACATTTAGATCCGATCGTGACTCAAATTCAAGCGGCTAGTGACTATTGGCTAGCTAGCGAAGAGCATCAGCAATACCTGTTCAAAAAAAGTTTGAAGCGGCCGCAACAGTAGGCACTCGTTGTGTTTTTGGGGGGTGTATCAATTCTGCTTGGTGTTTCTACGGGTCCCTCTACGGGCAACTTGTGTTCACGCCAAACAAACAAAACTCATTAACGAAAAAACATACAAACAAAACTTACAAACACAGCTTAGCGATCGCAATTTGCACAAATTTCCGTGTCCTTCTACGCAAGGCGCTACTGATGCTCCAACCCTTCTTCCAAAATATTCTTTAGCGGTTTTTAGCTTTGAGTGCTTCTTAGCTAGAGCCTCTTAGATGAATCGTTTTAGATGAATCGTTCTGATGAATCGTTCTCAGTGTGTGCTTCCTCAGTAGGTGCTTCTAAACCCAGTAGGTGCGGCTTAACTCAACCTAAGCCGCCCACTGTTCGCTCAACTGCTCTCGTAACCGCTGTAGCCGAATGCGGCCTGCCACATACCATGGCCACCGATGATACTCTGCTAACAACCAGACAGACATAATGCTGTGGCTCACACCTGTGAGCGCAACCCAGCTCAATACAAACTGTAGTCCGCCCGACGGTGGAAACACATAGTTAGAAATGGAAATCAATCCAACTGGCGCTGCCGTCAAAATCAATGCAAATCCCCAGACTAGTCCGGCAGTTGTTTCACTTTGATGGGCTGCTCTCCAGCGATGGCCCGTCCAGTGCCAGGCCATCGGCTGAACGCTGTCGGCTAGCTGCACAGACTGCGTCTGCAGATTGGCTGTGAACATATGCCGACAAAAGTCACAGGCAAATACATCCATCATGGCCATTGCACTGATCTGCCCGCTACCACAGGCAGGACAGCTATAGACCTGCTGATAGCCTAAGGGTATTGATTGCTGTGATAAAGCACGCTTTTCTTTGGCGATCTCTCTCTGTGTTTCTGTCTCTTTTCGCTCACCCATATCAACCAGCTTTTACCTTTGATATCGCTGTATTCGGCATACAGCTTTAAAGATAATCGCATCAAAACTAGTCTTGCAGGCTTGCAGGCAAATTCTTAACAGGCTGACATCATCGCTAGCACATATTGCGTCAGCTTTTTGCTGCGCCGCATCTCATCTGGTAGCAGCTAGTAGCAGCGCCCATCTACTAGCAGTGCTTTGCGGTTGATGTTATTGATTGGCAGCGCTTTGCAATTTAATCAGCAGCGCATCAGCTTCCGCCTGTAGATGAAGCAGCTCAACTTGGTGATCGGGCTGATAGGGATATCGTTTTACTTCAATCCAACACACCTTATCGTCGTTTCCTGCTGAGACGGCAGCCTGGCTAGACGAGGAGACTTCCTTAGAACTAGAAGACACGGTCTCAGATACCTGATTAATAGGTTCGATCAAGGGCATAGGTTTACAAACTCACTCACAACACAACTGAAATGGCCATACAAGACCTTTGCAGCTCAGCACCTTATCTGCTGGTCTGATGCTGTAATCAGCAAAATACTGTCAGCTTCCTAGTCATTTATACTCATTTAAGCGCAATGGCATTGTAGCTTGAATAGCAAAAATTCATATTGACTGACTTGAACTTTATTTTTGCTACAGAAGCAGCGAGGTTTGTCTGCTGATGTGGCGATTTGCCAAGTGGGTGCTTAAGTCAATGAGTCAATGAAAGAGTGATTTTTTGACAAGTGAGTGTCTAGCGATCGCT
>ERZ1740058.435-NODE-435-length-32320-cov-7.140958_pt1 | contig 32320 bp, 24 predicted proteins | sample MGYA00581745_ERZ1740058 | MGnify/ENA primary metagenome ERZ1740058 (study PRJEB43018, sample SAMN04849742) | marine metagenome | isolation source: floating plastic debris | place: Pacific Ocean | collected 2008-08-30 | study: EMG produced TPA metagenomics assembly... | reverse complement strand
CAGATGACAGAAACGATTTAGCCTGTCTGTACCTTGGAATTTGGAATTGCTGCTTTAGACCTGACCTCAGACTTTGTTAGATGTTTGAAAGGGCCTTTGGATGTGAATTTATTTGCACCCAGAGGCCTTTCTCTATGAAATCAGTAGATGGTACTAAATTCGATAGCCGATTTTAGTAAGTCGCGGTATCCTTATCAGTACTGTTGATTAAGCGTTGATTAAGCTGGTACCTGAAAGTCCACTCAGAAAGTCTACTCAGTTCGTTCAATCCATAGCATGTCCGGCCATATCGCATCGGGAAAGCAGCGTTTTTTCAACAGAAAAAACAGAGTGTATCCTTACAACTAGATTGTTCTTTTATGAATATTCAACAGCTTCCTGGTAATGCCAATGATTTGGGTGCCACCTGGGATGGTCAAGGAACAAACTTTGCAATTTTTTCTGAAAACGCAACTCGTGTAGAGCTATGCCTATTCGATGATGACGATAAGGAGACCCGCTATGAGTTAGGCGGCGTCTATAACTTTGTTTGGCACAGCTATTTTACTCATGTAAAACCGGGTCAGCGCTACGGGTTTCGGGTGCACGGCCCGTTTGATCCTGAGCACGGTCATCGGTTTAATCCCAACAAACTGGTGCTTGATCCCTATGCGAAGGCGATTGCCGGTAATGTGACCGCTGGCCAGTCTATTTTTGGCTATACCTGGTTCCAGGAAGAGCAAGACTTGGGCTGCAATATTGAAGATAGTGCCAGCGCTATGCCGAAGTGCGTTGTGGTTGATCCCCTGTTTGATTGGCAAGGCGATGAGCGACCCAACACGCCTTGGAATGAGACCGTCATTTATGAGATGCACGTTAAGGGCTTTACTCATCAGCACCCTAAGGTGCCAAAGCGGTTGAGAGGAACCTACGCCGGGCTGGCCCATCCTGCTGCGATTAAGCACTTCAAATCTTTGGGGATCACGGCAGTGGAGCTGATGCCTATTCACCATTTTCACGCTAAGCCGAGCTACCTGGTGAATAAGGGCTTGAGTAACTATTGGGGATATGATTCGCTCAATTACTTTGCGCCGCACTCTGGCTACAGTTCGATTGGCGAGCTAGGTGAGCAGGTAAAAGAATTTAAGACGATGGTGCGATCGCTCCACGCTGCCGGGATCGAAGTCATTTTGGACGTGGTGTACAACCACACGGGCGAAGGGAACCACATGGGCCCTACTCTCTGTTTCCGAGGGATCGATAACGCTGCCTACTACCGGCTGGTTGAGGGTAATGAGCGCTACTACATGGATTACACTGGCTGCGGCAACTCGCTGAGAATGAGCCATCCTCAGGTGCTGAAGCTGATTATGGACAGCCTGCGCTACTGGGTGCAGGAAATGCACGTGGATGGTTTCCGCTTTGACTTGGCTTCTGCCCTCGCTAGAGAGCTGTTTGAAGTCGGTACGCTCGCGACATTTTTTGACATCATCCACCAAGACCCCGTGATCTCGAAAGTCAAGCTAATTGCTGAGCCCTGGGATGTGGGAGAAGGCGGCTATCAGGTCGGTAAGTTTCCCCTGCTGTGGTCTGAGTGGAACGGCAAGTACCGTGACACGGTACGAGACTTTTGGCGAGGTGAAGACAGTACGCTGGGCGAATTTGCTCTTCGTCTGACAGGTAGCTCCGATCTATACGAAGGCACGGGGCGTAGACCGCATGCCAGCATCAACTTCATTACGGCGCATGATGGCTTCACTATGCGCGATTTGGTGAGCTACAACGACAAGCACAACGAAGCCAATGGTGAAGATAACCGCGATGGCGAAAGCCACAACCGTTCGTGGAACTGCGGGGCAGAAGGCGAGACCGATGAGCCTGAAATTTTACAGCTGAGAATTCAGCAGCAGCGTAATTTTTTGGCGACACTGATGCTTTCACAAGGGGTGCCCATGCTGTTAGCCGGCGATGAAATGGGTCGCACCCAGTACGGCAACAACAATACCTATTGTCATGACGATGAGCTGTCGTGGCTGAACTGGGACTTAAGCAAAGAGCGAAAAGATCTGCTGCGCTATACCCAAAAGCTCGTAAAGCTGATCAAAGACCACCCGGTTTTTCGTCGTCGAGACTGGTTTCATGGCCGCGAGATCTACGGCTCTGGTATTCGAGATATTGGCTGGTTCAACTTGGATGGTGTGTTGATGCACGATGAGTGGACGGCTGGCTACGTTAAAACGCTGACGGTGCTTTTGAACGGAGAAGAAATCGCAACGCCTAACAAGATGGGTGAGCAGGTGATCGACGACAGCTTTTTGCTGATGTTTAATGCACACTATGAGCCGCTGGAGTTTGCTCTGCCGAGGCGCTTCCGCGACAGTGAAAATACCGATTGGTCAGAGCGAAAGTGGCGCTTACTGATCGATACCAAAGAAGGCTTTGTTAAGCGCAGAAAGACCTATAAGAAAAAGGACAAGGTTGCTGTAGCAGCGCGTAGCCTGATCGTGCTTGAAAGTCGTCGGCTGGCAAGAGACTGATTGACCTCAGCTGTCGATACGCAGACGATGCTTGAGTATGACAGTGGTAAGGCGGATGTATATCGGTCCTTTGACACCTATACGCAATTGTCAGGTTTTTATTTATAGTGAGGTCAATTAAAAACTTGGCGAAAGAATAGTTTAGGACGAAGGGGTTCGGTATATGGGTTGGCGCAGGTTGCACCGTCGGTTACAGGGCACTCGGCTTTGGCAGATGCTGTTGCTGGGCTTGATGATGTTTGGCTTGGTGGTGTCTACGGCCAGCTGTAGCAGTCTTGATCAGCTGCGGTTAGAGAACTTTAGGGTAGAAGCTGCCGATGTGCCGACCCTAGTGAGTCCAGTGGTGGGTGAGCCAAAAACCTTTAACTATTTTCTTTCTCAAGAAAGTTCTAGCAGTGATGTGCTCGGCTTTTTGTATCAAGGCCTGATTAGGGTTGATCAGACGACGAGTGAAATTGTGCCCGCGCTGGCGGAGTCTTGGACTATCTCGCCCGATGGTCAAACAATTACGTTTGTGCTGAAAGAAGATCTGAAATGGTCAGATGGTGAGCCGCTAACGGCAGATGATGTTGTATTTACCTACAACGATCTCCTTCTAAATGAGGCGATTACGACTGATACTAGAGACATCCTTCGGATTGGCGCAGAAGGTAAGCTGCCTACCGTTCGTAAGACAGGCGATCGCCTGATTCAGTTTCAAATCCCTGAGCCCTTTGCCCCTTTCTTACGGGTGACTGGCATTGCAATTATGCCGAAGCATATTCTGGAGGAAACGGTCACTAATTTAGATGGCGACGGTCAGCCGCTCTTTATGTCTACCTGGGGAACCGATACCGACCCGCGTGACGTGGTTGGCTGTGGCCCTTACACGCTCCAAGCGTTTGTTCCGGGTGAGCGAATTATTTTTGAGCGCAATCCCTATTACTGGGATCAAGGCCCTAACGGCGAGCAGCTACCTCAGATTCAGGAAATGATTTGGCCTGTGGTTATCTCTCAGGACGCACAGTTCGTGCGATTCCGCTCAGGTGATGCGGACCTGATGACCGTAACGCCCGATAACTTTTCGCTGATGAAGCAAGACGAAGCGCAAGGCAACTACACCGTATACAACGGTGGGCCAACGACGACTCGGCTATTTGTAACTTTCAATCTCAACCAGGGGTCAATGAACGGTGTTCCTGTTGTCGATCCGATCAAGTCGAACTGGTTTACTAAGACGGAATTTCGGCAGGCAGTAGCCTACGCTATTGACCGGGAAACCATGCTCAACAATATCTTTAAGGGGCTAGGGGAAATGCAAAATTCTCAGATTGCGCCTCAGAGCCCTTACTATGCCGAGTCTGGTTTACCCGTTTACGACTACGACATTGAGGCGGCTAAAGAGCTGCTGTTGTCGGCTGGCTTTACCTATCAGGGGAACCGCCTGGTAGACGAAGATGGCAATTTGGTTCGCTTCACGCTGCAAACGAATGTAGGCAATAAAATTAGAGAGTCGGCTGGCGCTCAGATAAAGCAAAACCTTAGCATGATTGGGATTACGGTCGACTTTCAGCCGATGGATTTCAATAAGCTGATTACCAACATTGGCGATACGTTGCAGTGGGATGCCATTGTATTGGGCTTTGGCGCTGGCGTAGAGCCTAACAGCAGCGCTAATCTCTGGCTTACCAATGGCGGTTTGCACTTTTTCAATCAGGCGGCGCAGGGTGAGATGAACTTGACTGGCCGCGTGGTCTATCCCTGGGAGCAGCAAATTAGCGATCTCTATGTCCAAGCCGCTCAGGAACTGGACGAAACCAAGCGCAAGGCGCTTTACTTTGAGACTCAGAAGCTGGTGCAGGAGAATTTGCCGTTTATTCACCTGGTCGGTCAGTATTCTATGAGTGCGGTGCGTAATAAGGTCGAGAATGTGAAGTATACGGCGCTGGGTGGCACGCTGTGGAATATTGGCGAGCTAAAGCTAACAGAGAACTAGCTAGCGGAGAACCAGCTAACGGAGAACTGGCCAATGGCGTTTGACGAATGGAGAACTCGCTGATGAAAATCTGAGTATTGGACTAAGTATTGGAACTAGGCTATCGGTGCATTCGGCTGAGGTTGGAGGTCTATAAGCTGGCGGCTGTGCGGCGCGCTTCTTAAAGTTTGCTGTGATTCGCGGCTAGAGATGGGGTTTATCCGGCATAATCATAAGACATAAGCAACTTATACATAAGCTCCTCTAATATCCCGATTCCCATCCGAGCGTTCTGCGGCTAGTAACGAGCCGCAATTGCGTGATAGAGGCAGTCACTTTTAACGAAAACCACGCTATCGGCGCGTATGGATTCTATTGAGCAAGCCTACAGAGTTTTAGAGCTAGAGCTAGATAAGTCAACTTCGATGAAAGAAGTCAATCAGGCTTACAAGGATCTGGTGTTTATCTGGCATCCCGATCGGATTCCAAACGATCGCGCTCGCTTGATTGAGAAAGCTGAAGAAAAGATTAAGGTGCTGAACGACGCTCGGTCTTTTTTGCGATCGCAAGCCAAAAACGGTAGATTGCCCGCCGCCACCGCCACCGAGACCAGCACTCGCAAAAACAATCAGTCTGCCTATAGCCGTAGTTCAGCGACCCGCGCTCGAAATACACGCGCCTACGGCTATCGCCCTGGCGACGATTCTACCTACCGCCCGTACAGCCGCCGGACCAAAACCGCAACCAGAACGGCCACCGACGGTAATAGTAACGGCGACGGCTATCGCCCTCCTTACGAGGCCTATCGCCGCGCCGCTGCTTCTAGTGAATACGGTGCGACATATCGAGCCCGCTACCCTAGCAGCGCCTGGCCCCGCCGCGAAGACTCCGCGACCCAGTCATCGCGAAATGGTGCGGCCAGAAACGGTAGAGCTAAGCAGCCCTCAGCAGAAGAAAAGGCCGCCAGAGCAAAGGCCACCGCTGAGAGAAAAGCCAGTGATCGAGCCGCTAGAGAAAAAGCGATCGCCGAACGAAAGGCCAGAGAGAAGGCCGCCAGAGAAAAAGCAATTGCCGAACGAAAAGCTAGAGAGAAGGCGGCTAAAGAAAAAGCGGCTAGAGACAAACTTGCTAGAGAAGAAGCGGCTAAGGAAAAAGCCATTCAAAAGAACGCTTCAAAAGGCACATCCAAGCGCGATCCAGATCTCAGCGGCGTTAATATGAGCGGCGCCAACCTGAAAGAAAAGGACTTCTCGGGTCGTAATCTGAGCGGCGCAGACCTGAGCGGCGCAGACCTGAGCGATACCTTTATGCATAAGGTCAACCTCAATCGCGCCAACCTTCGCAAGGCTCGCCTGTTCCGTGCGAACTTGCTTCAGGCGGATCTCAGCCACGCAGATTTAAGCGGTGCGGACTTGATCGGCGCGGATCTAAGTGGTGCGGATCTAAGTGGTGCAGACCTGAGCGGCGCTAAAGTTGGCTACGGCGATAAAATTATGGTGAAACTTTTGGGCGCACGTCTGACAGGCACCATCATGCCCAATGGCCGCATCCACGAATAGTTGATATCGCTATTTTTCTATGAATACACTGAACCAAGTCTTAGAAACGGCTCTGACATTACCGGATGAGCAGCAGGAAATGTTGATAACAATCCTGAAGAGGCGACACGATGAAAGCCGCAGGGTTCAAATCGCTGTAGATGCACAGCAATCCCTGACCGATTTTCGTGAAGGAAAATTTGAGGCACAATCTGCGAATGATGCTATTGCAGAGTTAAAGTGCTCATTAGACGATTTGGTCTAATGAGAAATCTAGTCCTGACTTCGAAATTTAAGCGGTCATCTCGAAAATTTGTGAAGCGTAATGCACTTCTACAAGAGCGAATTGAAGAAACACTTCAACAAATGGCGTTAGATGTATTCGCTCCTAAGTTAGGAACTCATAGACTCAGTGGAAAGTTAAGTGGTCTGCAATCTTGTTCCTGTGGTTATGACTGTCGCATTGTTTTTTCGATTGAAAAAGATATTGATACAGATGACGAAGTCATCGTACTGCTTGACGTTGGTACCCATGATGAAGTGTATTAGTTTCAGGAAATAGCTATTCTTTCACCTATCACTATTCTTTCACCTATCAATTGTTGGTTTGGCGAGCAGGGCTGGAAACCAATTAATTTCCAAAAGAAAGCGTGGAAAGCTTACCTATCTGGGCATAGCGGCATTATTCAGGTGCCAACGGGTTCTGGTAAGACCTATGCGGCTGTGATGGCACCTATTGCCCAGATTCTAGCTGAAATTGAGCAGGGTAAATCGCTCAGCGGCCTACAGCTGCTGTACATTACACCGCTGAGAGCGCTTTCAAGAGATATCGAAGCGTCTATCCGACGTCCGATTGAGGAGATGGGCTGGCCGATTACGGTAGAGTCGCGCACTGGTGATACGAAGTCTTCAGTAAAAAGTCGGCAGATTAAGAAGATGCCGAATATTTTGATTACGACTCCAGAATCTTTGGCAGTGCTGCTGTCTTATAAAAACTCAGCGAAGCGATTTGGCAGGCTACGATGCGTGATTTTAGACGAATGGCACGAGCTGATGGCTTCCAAGCGGGGAACGCAGGCCGAGCTGTGTATGTCTCGTCTACGTGAGCTGAACCCGGCGGTGCAAACCTGGGCAATTTCTGCCACGCTGGGTAACCTGCAAGAGGCTGCTGAGGCAGCGACAGGTGTAGGCAGTAATCCTGTTGTTGTTCAATCAAACATTCAAAGAGAGACCGTGATTAAAAGCGTGCTGCCTGAGTCGGTAGATAGCTTTCCGTGGGCCGGGCATTTAGGTCTACGGATGTTTGAAGAGCTGGTGGCGGCCCTAGACATTGGGCGCTCTACGCTAATTTTTACCAACACCCGGTCTCAGGCGGAGCGATGGTTTCAAGCGCTGACATTTTCTCTGCCTGAAAACGAACATCAAATCGCTTTGCATCACGGCTCAATTGACTTTGGTGAGCGTCTGGCGATAGAGGCTGGCCTGAAAACAGGCGAGGTTAAATGGGTTGTTTGCACATCTTCGCTCGATCTGGGGGTCGATTTTCAGCCAGTAGAGCGAGTTGTTCAAATTGGCAGTGCCAAGAACCTGGCCAGATTGCTTCAGCGGGCAGGACGTTCGGCGCATTTGCCAGGGGGTACTTCAGAAGTGTTCTTTTTGCCAACGAATGCATTAGAACTGTTGGAGATTTCTGCTTTTCGCCGAGGTCTGGCCAAGGGTGATATTGAATCTCGTCACACGTTGAACAAACCTTATGATGTGTTGCTGCAACATTTGATGACGTTGGCTTGTGGAGATGGGTTCGCTCCGAAAGAGACTTTAGATGCTGTGCAAAAAACATTCTCTTATCAGGCCTTGACCGCTCAAGAATTTGATTGGCTAGTGGACTTTTTAGAGAAGGGCGGAAGGTGTTTGAAAGCCTATCCTCGCTATCAGAAGATTGTGCTAGATGAAGGCGTTTATACCGTAATGGATGCTCGCATCTCTCGCATGCATAAAATGAGCATTGGTACGATTACCGGCAATCAGCAGGTGAGGATTGCTTATGCTAAGGGGCGGCATATTGGCACCGTGGAAGAGAGTTTTGTTTCTAGGCTAAAGAAGGGTGACGTTTTTTATTTTGCCGGGCGGCAGCTAGCGTTCTTTCAGATGAAAGATATGACGCTGTATGTAAAAAACGCGCGCAAAAAATCTAGCGTAGTACCCGTTTGGAGTGGTGGCTACCTGGCGATTTCGGACCGGTTGAGCCAGTATATTCGAGCTGAAATTACGCAGGTAAAAGAAGGCAATGTCAGCGCGGAAGTAGAGTGCATTATGCCGATTTTGGCTGCGCAGGACCGTATTTCTCACCTGCCAGATGCGAATCAGTTTTTGGTGGAGTGCTGTCGTACCCGAGAAGGGAAACATTTGTACGCCTATCCGTTTGAAGGGCGAAACGTGCATGAAGGCTTGGGCTTTTTATGGGCCTATAGATTTTCCCAGCTGAAAAAAGCGACCTTTACGGTTTCGGTCAATGACTATGGCTTCGAGATTTTAGCGCCAAAAGACTATCCGTTTCGAGAGATGTTTAGTGAGGCATTTTTCTCTACGCGAAACTTGTATGAAGAGATTAAAGAGAGTTTGAATATTTCTGAGTTGACACAGCGTAAGTTTAGGGGGATTTCTCAGGTCTCGGGCTTGGTATTTAAGGGTTACCCCGGGTCGAAGAAAACGGCCAATCAAGTGCAGATTAGCTCGTCTTTGATCTATGAGGTGTTTACTAAATACGAGCCAGATAATCTGCTATTGCAGCAGGCAGAGCGAGAGGTGATTGAAGGGCAGATGGAGGCGCCTCGACTGACGGCAGCGCTGAAGCGAATGAGGGCGTTGGAGCTGGTGTGGATGGATGTGAAGCGGCCTTCGCCCTTTGGGTTTCCGCTGCTGGTGGAGCGATTGAGTTCGCGGCTGACAAATGAGAGTTTGCGCGATCGCATACAGCGCCTCAAACAGCAGTGGGACAAGTAGGGTTGTATGCTCTTAGTGTAAGAATGTGCTTTTGTAGGTTTTGAAGCTGGCGAATGGGTGGCATCGAGTCAAATAAAGAACTGAACTATCTTAACTGGAAAATTCCACCGGGCTCTCGTGTCTATCTTGGTTTGTATCAAATGTCTGAGCTGGCAGTGATGCACCGTTGGAAGCATCAGGTTGATATTTCGTTCTTGACCTGCCGTCCGGTGCGTCGAATGTCTCTAGATGAGCGGAAGCGACGGTTTCAGCAGAAGGTGCCGTCTGTGTTTGCCATTCGCCGAGTAGAAGATGGCCAGTTTTTAGGAGAGCTTAGCGTGTATGGCTACAATGCCAAGAATCGTTCTGTTGGCGTAGCTTACTTTACGGGGCCAGCGTATCGAAAGCAGGGCTACACCAAAGAAGGGCTAGCGCTATTGCTGAGCTACCTGTTTGAGACGGTCGGTTTGAATAAGGTCATGGCCGATACGGGAGCGTTTAATCAAGGCTCGATTTCGCTGCTAAAGGGATCTGGCTTTTGCGAAGATGGTCGCCTGCGCCAGCATCAGCTGTTTGAAGGAACGCTGCATGACCGGCTGCTGTTTAGTCTATTAGCGGACGATTGGCAGACTGCTCCTAAATCTTGATTGGCTGAAGTCTTGACCTCAAGTATTTTCTTGTGTTTTTGAGTTATCTAGCCGCGATCGCACCTTCTGAAAGCGTTGAATCTTCTGCTGTACACCTGCTATCGTCTCCTGAATTTCAGCCAAGTCTGAATCCAAAGCATGCTCAGCCAGTAGCTTTAACAGGCTATCCGCATCGACGCTGTAGTTCATCATTAAGGCTGTAACATCTGAGTCGCACATCTCAAGGTTTGTTCCTCCGGTAAAATAGTGGGACGATTCTTGATTTAGTGCTTACATGGCGGACGTATTGGTAATTGGCTCAGGCCCGGCGGGACTCTTTATGGCGACGGCCTTAGAGCAGCGTGGTCTTAAAGTGGAAGGCCTTAGCCCGGTCGCGGCGACGGAGCATTGGCCCAATACCTACGGCATCTGGGCCGATGAGCTAGAAGCGCTAGGGATGGAAGCGTTTCTATGGAAGCGCTGGCAAAAGACAACGGCCTATATGGGCGATAACACCATTCCGTTGAATCGTGACTATGGCCTAATTGATCGGGAGAAGTTGCAGGGCCATTGGCTAGAGCAAAGCAATCGCCACGGTATTCGCTGGCATGTGGGCAAGGCGGTGAATGTGACGCATGGCCCCAGTCGTTCTGAAGTGACCGATGCGCAGGGAAATGTCTATAGCGCTAGGTTAGTGGTAGATACCAGCGGCCACAGTCCGGCGCTGGTGAAGCGATTGCCCACGATGAAGCCGATTGCCTATCAGGCGGCATATGGCATTGTCGGTAGGTTTTCTGCGCCGCCAGTAGAGCCGGGTCAGATGGTGCTGATGGATTATCGGGATGATTATTTGCCAGTGCCAGAAAAGAAGCTGCCGCCAACGTTTTTGTATGCGATGGATTTTGGCGACGATGTTTTCTTTGTGGAAGAGACCTCTTTGGCTCATGTGCCCGGGATTCCGATGGATACGCTGGAGCGGCGGCTGCATCAGCGATTAGCGCATCGCGGTGTGAAGGTGAGTGAGACGCATCATGTCGAGCGCTGTTTGTTTCCGATGAATATGCCGCTGCCGGATTTGACGCAGGCGGCAGTTGGCTTTGGTGGGGCGGCGAGCATGGTGCATCCGGCGACGGGGTATATGCAGGGAGCCCTATTGAGAAGGGGGCCGGATTTGGCGAAGGCGATCGCACAATCGTTAGAGAGCGATCGCACGTCACCCAAAGAAGCGGCTCAAGCTGCCTGGCAGATACTGTGGTCAGAAGATCGTTTGCGCAAGCACTACCTTTATAGCTTTGGCCTAGAGAACCTAATGGACTTTAAGACGAGAGATTTACAGCAGTTTTTTACGACATTCTTTGGGTTAGAACAGTCTCAGTGGGCTGGTTTCTTGGCGGATACTTCGACGCTGCCGGAGATTGTACAGGCGATGCTGGTGTTATTTGGACGGACCTCTAATCCGGTTCGCTGGGGGTTAATGAGTTCAGTCTTTAGCCATGGCAATTTGCTAAAGCGGACGATTACAACCTAGCTGCTATGGATACTCTTCTTTCTAACGAGATTCGGCTGTGTGGCCACAGGTTGCAGCTGCTAGACGATAAAGCGCTCTATCTACCAGCGGTAGAAGCGCTGCTGGTTTCAGATGTGCATCTTGGCAAGGCGGAGACGTTTCAGTCTTTGGGCATTCCGATTTCTAACCAGATGAATGAGGAGAATTTGGAGCGGCTGCGATCGCTTTGCCAACAGCTCACGCCTAAAAAGCTGCTTGTGTTAGGTGATTTATTCCATTCTGAAAAGTCTCTGGTGCCTGAGGTGCTCGTTGCCTGGGACCGCTTTCTCAAGGAGATTACTGCTGAGACGACCTTGATTGTGGGTAATCACGATCGCCGTTTGGTTGCAGCGCTGCCGCCGCTATCAATGACCTGTCAAACAGAGGCCGTTGAACTAGGCCCGTTCTTGCTAAGTCATGAGCCGGAGATGCAGCACGGTTCAGTGTTGAATGTGTGTGGTCATATTCATCCGGTGGTGAGATTGCGATCGCCAACAGACAGTCTTCGTCTCCCCTGCTTCTTTCTAGAGCGCGACCAAAAGCGGTTAACCTTGCCTTCTTTTGGTGAATTCACCGGTGGTTTTGAAGTTGAGCTAGTCGGCAATACCTGTGCATATGTTGTTTGCGAAGGCGAGGTCATTTCCTTCGATGCCCCATAGGTTCAGGTTCTACTTAACCTGATTAGTACCGGATTCTAGGATCTAGCACGCCGTACAGCAAATCAGCGACAAGGTTAAAGACCACGATCAAAATGGCGTAGATAAATGTAATAGCCATGACGACTGGCGTATCGCTGCGAGTAATGGAGTCAATTAGCAGTGAGCCAATGCCAGGCACCCGAAAAACCTGTTCAGTCACGAGCGCGCCGGTAAAGACAGCAGGAATATCTAAGGCAATCAAGGTGACTACAGGGATAAGCGCGTTACGTAAAACATGGCGAAAAATTACCTGAGTGCTACTGAGCCCTTTGGCATAGGCCGTACGAACGTAGTCCATATTGATTTGTTCAATGACGGCCGCGCGAATGTATCTCATTAGAACAGCGGTTTGAAAGAGGGCTAAAACCGTAATGGGCATGATGGACTGTTTAGCCTGTGTCCAAAAGCTATTGAGGTTGTTGACAATCAAGGTGCTGTCGTAGATGAAGGGTAGCCAGCCCAGCGTAATACTAAAGAGAAGAATCAACAGCAGGCCGGTGAAAAACGGTGGAATGGAAAATCCGGCGAATGCGAAAGTGGTGGCTAGCTGGTCAAGCCAGGTGTAACGCTTGAGCGCAGATAGAATGCCAAGCGGGAACGCGATCAAGAGAGAGACGATATAGGCGATGCCCACAACCCAAAGCGTGGTAGGTAAGCGCTGCAAAATGAGTGCATTTACTGGAATGGGATTAATGAATGAGTACCCCATATTCCCTGTCAGAAACGCAGTGGCCCATTTGATATAGCGAATGTAGATAGGTTGATCGAGTCCGAACGAGCGCCGAATGTTTTCTCTGACTTCAGGCGTAATAGAGGGACTGTTGGCGAGTTCGCCTAAAGGGTCGCCGGGAGCAATTGCCAGTACGAGTTAGATCTCCATGCTAATAGCAATCAGAGTAGGAATAGCGATCAGGAGTCGTTTAATCAGGTATTTTCTCATGATTGTTGGCTCATGATTGGTGGTTCATGATTGTTTGGCTAAAGTAATTTGTTCATTCTCCAAGGTGTTATTGTTTGCCCCATTCGTTGATTTTCCAGGTGCTAGCGGCCCAAGGGGTAAATTCTAGATTGGTGAGCGTCGAGGCGATCGCATAGCCCTCGCTTCTCTGCACCAGCGGGATCAGCGCCACGTCTTCAATTAATAGGTCATTCATTTCAACAAATAAATCAACTCTCTTCTGTGGATCGATTTCTGTTGCTAACTGTTCTAGCAGCGCGTCGTATTCAGGGTTACAGTACCGAGAAGAATTTTCTTTGGACCACTGGTTTTCTTTTTGAGAAATTTGGTCACAGGCATACAGCTCCATATACGAGTCAGGCTCTGGCGTTTCACTATCAAAAGCAAACAGCTGCAAGTCAGCGTTGAACTGGTGCACAGAATCGGGATTGGTCGAATCTCCAAAGTAAACGCCAGATTCAACACTCTTTAGCTCTACGGCCATGCCAATAGCTTCCAGGCTTTGCTTGATGATTTCCTGCGTTTTCTGACGTACGGGGTTGACGGAGCTGGTGAAGAGAATAGTCATCTCTACGCCGTTTTTATCACGAACGCCGTTGTTGTTGGTATCTTGCCAACCTGCCTCATCTAGAAGTAAAGCAGCCTGTTCCAAATCAAATTCGTAGTCGGTGTTGGGCGATGCGTATTTATTAGGCGAGACAAGAAAGTTAGTGGCGACGTTACCTGCTTCGCCATAGAGCTGATTAGTGATTGTTTCTCGGTCGATAGCCAGGCTGATGGCTTCGCGGACAGGCTTTTCGGAAAGAAAAGGGTGGGGGGTATCTTTTTGAGACTTTTCTCCGTTGACTTCTGTATTCGGATCGGAAAAGTTGATGTAGATTCGTTCCATCATCGGCTTGGGCACATAGAGCATCTCTCCTTGCCCACCCCTCTCTAACCCCTGAATCACCGCAGGCTCTGCCTGAATATTCCAAGCGTAGTCCGATTCACCGGTTTGCAAAACGGCTCTGGCCGCTGAAACGGCATCGCCGCCGCCTTTGAGTTCTACCGTGCTGAAAGCTGGCGCATCGCCTCGGAAGTTGGGGTTGGGTTCGTAGACGATAGTGTCGCCTGGTTTGAACTCGCTGACCTGGTATGCGTTGGTTCCCACTGGGGCCGTGTTGCCCGGCGCTGAGCGGGCATTAGCGCCCAGATAGTCTTGAAAAACGTGGGCTGGTAAAATCATGCCACTACCGCCAACGAAAGGTGACATGGGGGCGGGCGTAGGCTGCTTAAAGGTAATTTCTACCGTGAGATCGTCAATGGCTGTAACGGTTTCTACGTCGCCATAGAATTCGACAGAAGTGGAGCCAACCTCAGGGTTAGTAATAAACTGATAGGTAAAGGCGACGTCTTCTGCGGTAAAGGGCTCGCCGTCGGACCATAAGATGCCTTCTTTGAGCTTCCAGGTGACGGTTTGGTTATCGGCGCTAATGCCACCGTTTTCTTTTGTCGGGATTTCGGCGGCTAGGATGGGCTCTAGCTCTTCTGCCTCGTTGTAAGCTGCCAGCGGTTCTAAGATGGGACTGGCTGCTTCACGATCTTTTGTGCCAAGAGACAGATGCGGATTGAGCGTTGTGGGTGCTTGCCAGTAGAGCAGTTTGAGGCTGCCATTGTCTGAGTTGGTCGGTGCGGTGGCAGCGTTCTCTGAAGACAGGTTACTATCAGGATTACAGGCTGTCATCGTTCCCAGGCCCAAAGTGGCTAGGGTGATCAAGACTAGCGGTTGGCAGGCAAGCTTTTTTAGGTGCATACAGCAAAAAATTCCACTTGAACGGTCGTTAGCCGTTTATATTGACACGTTTTCGTGAAACTAATAGCGTGATTTACTTCATTACGGTTTGGACAGGACTGATTTTCGTTTGTCTAGCAGTTGGGTGCTGCTGTTTGCACTGGCTACGGGCAGCTTACTGGACTCGGTTGAGCGATCGCGCAATTGTTTCTACTTGGCTGGGCCTAGTTGTTCTATCCATCTCGCTTCTACTAACCGCGCTGGCTTTCCCGCTCTCGCCAGCGGTGGGCGCTACCATAATGTTGTTATGGCTGCTGGTGGCGCTGCGATCAGGGGCAGTGCGCCGTGAGCTGGCTGCAAGCTGGCGTTCGCTGCCTAAGCTAGCCTGGGCCTGGTATGGCTTGTGTGTGATCGCCATAGCAGCCTTTGCTACTCAGCCTGTTACATGGATCGCTACCGGCCTCTATCACTACGGATTTGTTCGCTGGTTTGCTCAGCAGGGGGTAACGCCAGGGCTAACGTTGCTCAACCGTCAGTTTGGCTTTGTCTCTGCCTGGTTTGCGATCGCCGCACCGTTCAGCCCGGCCTGGCTCGACGGGCGAGCAAGCAGCCTGATGAACGGCTTTGTCACGCTGGTTGCAGCCCTTCAAATCAGTCTGTCTGTCTACTCTATTTTGAGGCAGCGAGCCCAGCATAGCGATTGGTTTTTAGCCCTATTTTCCATTTGCATTTTTGGCCTGACTACGCAAACGCTGTTGCTATCAGCAGTCACTGTTTCTGCCTCTCCCGATATTGCTGTTGCCTGGCTGACTGCCGTCATCGCCTGGTGCCTTCTGGTGTCCTGTCCAATCGATACCCCATCTGACCACAGCGCTCTGCTACCCATTATCCTGGCGGCGGGTGCGGTTTCTATTAAGCTCACTGCGCTGCCCCTGCTGGTAGTTAGCGCCGGCTACTATGTCATGCTCAACGCTCACTGGAAGCGCCTGCTGAAGCTCCTGCTGTTGATTACTGTTCTGTTGCTGCCGTTGTTATCAGCAACAGTCGTCATCTCTAGCTGTCCGCTCTATCCTTCTACAGTGCTCTGTTTCGATTTGCCATGGGCCGAGTCAGAGGCCTCACTTAACGAGCTGGCCGATGCGAGCCACGGGTGGGCTAGCTGGTACGGAGAGCCAGAAGCATCTAATAACCGTACACTGTGGCTCATCATGCAGTGGGTACAGAGCGGCCCATCTAGCAAGCTCAGTGCTGCGCTTGTCGTGATGTCTCTGCTGTCGGCTCTTTACTTGTTCGTGGGGCGTTCGCTGTGGGGGCGCTTACCAGCTAATGCCTCGCCGGCAGGACGGCTTACAACCAGGAATAGTCAAAGACTTTTATCGTTTAATCTGCTGGCCCCGAAACTGTATGCGTTGATAGCGTTATCTGCTGTTGGCATTACGTTTGTGATGCTAAAAGCGTCGCTGTTTCGCTTCGGCATGGGCGTGCTTTTACTCTTGCCTATACTGGTTGTTTCCTTGGCCTGTAGCGATCTTTTTAACCGCCCAAAAGGCGGTCAGATAGTATTTCCAAAGTGGGCGGTAAAAGCAGGTATTTCAGTGGGGGTACTTTGTGCGATCGCATTAAACGCTCACCTCTACAGCTCTGCTGGCACATTGACAGCTCAAGCTACCGATAGCTGGTTACTACCGCCGCCCCTGCCAGAAGTAGCGGTCACTACAGAGCGTGTGAATGGTACTACCTACTACTTGACTCAAGATGAAAGAGGGCGGTGTTGGGCAAGCAAGCTGCCCTGCGTGAGTATTTTGCCCTCTGATGTTGTTGTTATTGATCCCTCTGTTGGCATTGCGAGCGGCTTCAAACACCTGTCAGAAAAAAAAGCTCAGCCTTGAGTATTTAATCGTAGGTTTAGCCTATGTGGTTTGTACGTAGTTTGTAAGTGTGAACGCTTGCGAAACAGGGTTACATGGACTAAAGTGATGCATATCACAGGAACGGAAATAATTCTTAAAACTTCTTGGGATTCCATGATAGATCTCTGTTTTATGAAGCAGAGATAAACTGTGTTCACTCGCATGTGCTGGTTATAAAACAGATACTAACCTTAGAGGTAGTTATAAACACCATACTAAACCCTAAAGTGAAGTGGAATTGTAACAAGCTCGCTACTCAGATAGCCCCTGAGCTGTCCCTGTAGTCTGATTTATAGTCATTGGATCTGACCATTACATCTGAATCATTACAAATGAGAGTTCTCTCATAGTTGTCCTGTCATAAAACATTGTTTTCTAATTTGTTTTATGGGGCTCTCGCAAACAAGATCTAGACCCAAAAATTGTCTTTTCTGATACTTTTTGTTGTTCTATGTCTGTCAATTTTGACTGTTAATAATTTTATCTGTGCCGCCTTCGCTTTGAAGGTGTATGGATAGGACTGCCTTTTTGTAGATATTTTCTGCCTTTTCATGTTGAACGAGTTTTTGAGTGAGCCGTCGAATCAGCCTTTGGTCTCTATCGTTGTGCCCGTGTACAACGGTGGCGACAACTTTAGAAAGTGTCTCGATAGCCTTAGCCACTGGGCAGATAGTGCAGAAGTGATTGTCGTGTCAGATGGTGAATCTGATGGGAGCTGGCAGCTAGCGCAGTCTTACGGTGCTAAAGTCATCCGCCTGCCGGTTTCGAAAGGGCCTGCGAATGCTCGAAATGTCGGCGCTAGGGCTGCTTTGTCAGATGTCATTCTGTTCATAGATGCCGATGTAGAGATCCACGCTGAGACAGTAGAGCGGGTCTATCGGACGTTCGAAGACAGTTCTGTTGCTGCTCTTATTGGCTCATACGACGATGCGCCTGGTGCACTTAACTTTCTGTCACAGTACAAAAATCTTTTTCACCACTATACTCATCAACAAGGGCGAGAAGAGGCTTCCACCTTTTGGGGAGCCTGCGGTGCTGTTAGAAAAGAGATCTTTCTAAAGGTAGGGGAGTTTGATGCTAGCTATCGGCGACCCTGCATAGAAGACATCGAGCTTGGATATCGTTTGCGGCAGGCTGGATATCGTATTCGCCTCTGTAAAGACATTCACGTGAAGCACCTCAAACATTGGACTTCGTTCTCCCTGCTGAGGGCCGAGGTGTTTTATCGTGCGCTGCCATGGATGGCATTGCTGTTGAGACTGCGTCAAACCCACCCTCAGCAATATAGACAGTTTTCTAGCGATCTTAATTTGAAGTGGTCTAGCCGCTTGAGTGTGGTATTGGTTTATACGCTGTGCTTGTGCCTGGTGCTGTCGGTCTTTTGGCAAGGTGCGCTTATTGCTGGGCTGCTGTGTGCAACTGTCTTACTGGCTATTAATTTGCCTGTTTACCAGTTTTTCTATCGCAAGCGGGGCGCGCTGTTCGCCCTACGCGTGTTGCCCTGGCACTGGCTTTATTTCTTCTACAGTGGATTGGCCTTTGTCGTCGGTACGCTGCGCCATCAGGCGCACGCTGTCAGGAAGTCGTTTGCGTAAGCTCTCTTGTATGGGGCTCGCCAACAGCGCTTGCCTATGTACAGCAGATAAGAAAAATATTTGGACAAACGTTCTCAGTTTTTGTTTTATCGTTTTCGGTTTTTTAGCTATTAAAAATTACTGGTTGCAAGGCCGGTACCTGGAGGAATCTCAATGGTTGATACAGTAGTAATGGGCGGAGGCCCCGCTGGACTTACTGCCGCATATGAACTCGCTAAGCATGGTAATCAGTCGGTAGTGCTAGAGCAGGCAGATAAAGTCGGTGGAATCTCTCGCACAGAAACTTATAAGGGCTACCGATTTGACATTGGTGGGCATCGCTTTTTTACCAAAGTTGGCGAGGTTCAAGCCATTTGGAAAGAGATTTTAGGCGATGAGTTTATTCAGGTGCCTCGCCTGTCTCGCATTTATTATCGCGGTAAGTTTTTCGACTATCCGCTCTCGGTCGCTAGCACGCTGAAGAACTTGGGTGTCGTCGATAGTACTTTAAGTGTTCTAAGCTACTTAAAGTCTAAGGTGAACGGCAAGCTGAATCCTGGCCCCGAAGCTGAAAACCTCGAAGACTGGGTGGTAGAACGCTTTGGTAATCGCCTCTACCGTACCTTTTTTAAGTCTTACACAGAAAAAGTTTGGGGTATTCCTTGCAACAAGATTCAGGCAGAGTGGGCTGCTCAGAGAATCAAGGGACTCTCTCTTAAAAAAGCGGTGATCAATGCAATGTTTGGCAGCAACGACACCAAAACGCTGATTAAAGAGTTTGACTACCCCATTTACGGCCCTGGCATGATGTGGGAGCGCTGTCAGCAGATTTTGGACGAGCAAGAATCGCCTGTTCACTTACATACGAAAGTGACTAAGGTAGAGCACGACGGTAAGCGCGTGCAGCGAGTGATTGCAACAAGAAAAACCTCAGAAGGCGAAGAGACAATAGAGCTCTCTGGCGACAACTACGTTTCTAGTATTCCGATTACTGCCCTGGCAAGATGTATGGACCCGGCGCCGCCAAAGGCTGTAATAGAGGCCGCTAAGGGTTTGAAATATCGCGACTTTTTGATTGTGCCTTTGGTAATTGATATTAAAGACATTTTCCCAGACAACTGGATTTATATTCACAGCCCTGAGTTTCGCGTTGGCCGAATTCAGAACTTTAAGAACTGGAGCATGGCCATGGTGCCCGATACCAGTAAGACCTGCGTCGGGATGGAGTATTTCTGTAGCGAAGGTGACGATATTTGGGAGATGTCTGAAGAAGATCTGATCGCTTTGGCCAGTAAGGAAATTGTTGGCCTGGGTCTGGTGCCTGATTTGAGCTTTGTTAAAGATGGAACAGTGATTCGCCAGAAGAAGGCATACCCTGTTTACGATGGCGCATATCGGATGCATTTAGATGTGATTCAGAAGTATTTGCAACAGTTTGATAACTTGCAGACGGTAGGCCGTAACGGTATGCACCGCTACAATAATCAAGATCACTCCATGTTGACTGGGCTGCTGGCCGCTAAGAACATCCTGGGCGAAGAGCACGATTTGTGGAACGTGAATGTAGAGCGTTCTTACCACGAGGACTTTACGCCTGAGCAGTGGGAGAAGGCCAAAGCAGAGCTGAAGAAGCCTGTAGAGGCTTACGCTAGCTAAGAGGAGTATCTGCCTGTGAACAGCGATTGCCAGTTTGTTTCAGTGATTATTCCTGTCTTTAATGACGCTGAGCGGTTACCGCTCTGCCTCGGCGCTATTGAACAGCAGACCTATGGTTCTGGCAACTACGAGATCATTGTGATTGACAATGGTTCTGATCCCGGTCAAAAGATCTCTGCGGTGGTCGCTGGGTTCGCTGCGGCAGCCTATGTTTACGAGCCCAAGCCGGGTTCTTACGCGGCGCGCAATGCCGGGTTAGCGATCGCCCGCGGCAGTATTTTGGCCTTTACCGATGCTGACTGTATTCCCGAGGCCGACTGGTTAGAAAAAGGCGTGTCTCATCTTTTGAGTATTCCTAACTGCGGTTTAGTGGCCGGGCGGATTAGGCTGTTCTTTAAAGGTGAGCAGGCTAGTCCCGTTGAGCTGTATGAGAGCGTGACTGCTTTCCCTCAGCAGCGGCTGTTGCAAGAGCAGCACGGGGCAGCAACGGGTAATGTCTTTACGTTTAAGTCGGTGATGGACAAAGTGGGCTGGTTTAACGATCAGCTTAAGTCTAACGGCGATATTGAGTGGGGTGAGCGGGTATATCAGGCCGGGTTTGCACAGCACTATGCTGCGGACGTCTGTGTTGCTCATCCGGCGCGGTATAGCTTTAAGGAGCTGCGGCGGAGAACAATGCGGTTAGCCGGTGGGGTTTTTGGCCGATTTATTCAGCCACAGCACAGCCTTTTGCAGCAGAATATGACGTTTGCCCGGCTGCTGGTGGATGATTTGACGCCGCCTGTCAATTTTGCCATTAGCACCTTTAAGGATTCACGGCTAAAGGGCTTTCGGCAAAAGCTAACGGTTTCGCTGGTTCTCGTTTGGGTGCGCTATGTCAGCGCGACAGAAAAAATTCGGCTAAAGCTAGGTGGAGTTCCAGACCGGGGATAAGTTTATGGTTGAATCTTCAAAAGTTAGGCCTGCAAGCGTTGAATCGCCCAAGGCTGAGCCTTTAAAAGTTAAATCTGTAGGCGAAAAGCCGCGTGTGGCTTTTATCGTCAGTCATTTTCCGGTGCTGTCTCAAACGTTTGTAATCAATCAAGCGACAGGGCTGTTGGATCGAGGCTACGAGGTCGATATTTTGACCGAAAGCCTGGAGCCAGCAGGCAAAATGCATGCAGATGTAGAAAAGTATGGTTTGCTAGAGCGCACATTTGTATTCCCTGTGGTTCCGCGCAATTATTTGGTAAGGCTGCTGAAAGGTCTACTGTTGATTTTGCGCTATGGACCTCGTTATCCCAGGCGAATTTTTCAGGCGTTAAATATTTCGCGCTTGGGTCTGCGGGCGGCCTCCCTGTGGGCGCTGTTTACAGCTGTGCCTACCCTGAATCGGCCAGGCTACGATATTGTGCACTGTCAGTTTGGTGATTTGGGCTTTCGAGGGCTGCTGCTAAGAGACTTGATGCGATCGCCCGCCTTCTCTTCCTCATCACCTGCTCGCATCGCTCAGCTTATCGTAATGTTTCGCGGCTTTGATATCAGCGCGAAGCTCAAAGCAGAGAGCAATTCTGTTTATTCTCAGCTGTTTAAGCAGGCTGACTTTTTCTTGACGAACTGCGACTTTTTTCGGCAGCGACTGCTGGCGTTGGGCTGTCCGCCCGATAGGATCAGGGTTCACTACTCGGGTCTGGACTGCGATAAGTTTGAGTTTAAGCCTCGGCAGCTAGGGCCAGATGAGCCTGTGCGGATTGCAGCTACCGGACGCCTGGTTGAAAAAAAAGGGCTGGCCTACAGTATTCAGGCAATCGCAAAAGTAGCCAAACGCTATCCTAATGTGCAGTTCGATATTATTGGCGATGGACCTTTGCGCGCTGAGCTAGCGTCGTTAATTGACGCTTTGCAGCTAGGCGAGAGCGTTCACCTTTTGGGCTGGCAGAACGAAGCCGGAATTATTCACGTGCTCAATCAGGCGCACTTATTTGTTGCCCCTAGCGTGACGGCTGCTGATGGCAATCAGGACGCGCCAATCAACGTGCTAAAAGAGGCGATGGCGCTGGGCTTACCTGTGGTGAGTACAACCCACGGCGGTATCCCTGAGCTGGTAGAAGATACGGTTTCTGGCTATCTAGTCCCTGAGCGAGATGCCGATGCGATCGCCAATGCGCTAGTTAAACTGATAGAACAGCCGCAGCGCTGGCCTGAAATGGGTCGCGCAGGCCGTGCATATGTCGAGCATCACTACAGCCTTAGCGACCTGAACGATCGCCTGGCGATGCTCTATCAACAGCTAATAGACAGTGGATCTTCCAATTCATTTGAAGGTTCCTCTGGCTCTTCTCCTGCCACGGGTCCATCTGCCGGGCCCCTGACTGTTGTATAAGACCCCTCTTTATCCGTGCATTTTATTTAGGCCTTTACTTCAACCCAACCTATTCGAGCTTCAATCTAGCTTTTTAAGCGTCTCTTTAGATCTCTCGATGTAAGGCTGCTGCTTGGCTTCTCTACCCTTAACTCTCGATTCTGTTTTTTATTACTATTCCTTCTCAATCCTGGTTCTTAGTCACATGAACAACTCTAGCTTGGCCGTCCAACCTTCGTCCGCTGCTCCAGAACCTGCCTCTACTGCTCAAGTCACTTTAGTCGTCGTTCCAAGAGAGCGCTTTAGCTGTACGGCGGCTTCTTTAGAAAGTCTATATGAGCATACAAAGGTTCCTTTTGAACTGGTGTATGTAGACGGTAATTCGCCGCCGCACGTCAAACAATATTTAGAAGAACAGTCCAAACAGCGCAATTTTAAGCTGATCCGGACTGAGCAGTACCTCTTTCCTAACCACGCTAGAAATATTGGTCTAGCTAGCGTTGAAACACCCTATCTGGTGTTTTTGGACAACGATGTTGTTGTTTCTCCAGGCTGGCTAGAAGCGCTTTTAAAGTGCTCTAAGGAAACCGACGCTGCGGTAGTCGGTCCGTTGATGTGTCAAGACGAGCCAGTGCATGAAGTTGTTCATTTTGCGGGCGGTGAGTCTCATATTTGGGTAGATAAGCTGGGCCGCCGCCGCCTCCGGGAGAAAATGTTTAAGCAGGGTAAGCGCGTAGACGACGTGATGCCGGAGCTAAAACGGATGCCTACCGAGCTAGCAGAGTTTCACTGCGTGCTGATCAAGCGCTCAGTGTTTGACCAGCTTGGCCAGTTAGACGAGGGAATGATTAACACCAAAGAGCATCTGGATTTTTGTATGAGTGTGGCTGCGCTGGGTGAGCGCGTTTACTTTGAGCCTGCATCGGTGGTGACCTACGTGCCTGGTCCGCCGTTAGAGCGCAGCGATTTGACTTACTACATGCTGCGGTGGAGCGATGAATGGACGCTTAACAGCCTGTATCATTTTCGCGACAAGTGGAATGTTGTAGAAGATGGTTACTTCAAAACGAAGTACAAGAAGCTGGGCTGGCGCCGCCACTACACTATTTTGGGACCGATTGTCCGACGGTTAGCTTTCGGCCATGACAGTCTCTATGTGATGAGAGCCCTCGCTAAAATCGATCACTTTTTCAATCGCTATTTAACGCGGCGTCACGCCCGTTTGCAAAATCAGGGGTAATCTCTTTTGCCGGAGATTATTTAATCTATGAAAGAACTAGTCTCTTCTGTTTCTACTAAACTGGCCTCTACTAAGCTGGGAAACAGCCTCGGCGTACCCAACTTAGTGCGAAGTTGGCGATCGCAGCCAATCGAAACGACGCAGCTCATTTACTTAGTCGGGCTCAAGCGTTCTGGTCTACACGCGCTCTCCTTTTGGCTGCTGGGTCATGGCGATCGCAACTTGCTCGTCAACAATAGTCCGGTCAAACGACCGGGCAGCAGCTCACCTATGTCTCGAACGGTGCGCACTAGCCCTTTGCCAGTAAGCGTCCGTCAGGGTGACGAGGTTGCTGTTTGTCAATCGGGACAGGAGATACTAGCCCCCGCACCCGCTGCGGTTGATCTATCGGTAGTGCTGTTTCAGAGCCAAAGTTTACCCTATCTGGCTCGGCAGTCGCTTACCGCAACCGGCTTGACAGAAGGGATTCATGCACAGACAGCTCAGCCGGTACTGACGCTGCGCGACCCGTTTAACTGGGCGGCTTCTTATATGAAGAAGTCTCAGTCTGCGGATGACTATCGGGTGTGGCCTACCCTGTGGAAAGAGTATGCCAATGAGTTTGTTGGAAAAACGCAGTATTTCCCAGGCGCGGTGCGAGTTAATTACAATCGATGGTTCTGTGATTGTTCCTACCGCCGGCACATTTCTACACAGCTCAATCTTGACTTTACCGATAAAACCCTAGAGGTGGTGACTGCTCACGCGGGCGGCAGCTCTTTTGATCGCACCCAGTTTGATGCCAATGCTCAGCAGATGGCGGTGACAGAACGCTGGCGTCGCTTTGAGCACAAGCCTCAGTATATTGAGGCATTTCGCTCACATCCCGATATTGTAGAACTGGCGCTCTCTATTTTTGATTTGCCGCCTGATCTAGCCGCTTTTGCTCGCAGCTGTTATGCCTCTGTCTAAATTCCTATAGTCTAAGTTCTTATGAGATTGAAGCTGCCAATATTTGTTAGAAGGCTACTGAAAACCACCCGCTTTTGGCAAGAAAATCGCCTGATCTTAAGAGAGTTTAGACACTTTCGGCTAATCGCCGTTTTGGCAGTTGTTTTTGCGCTGACCGCTGCTGCTTTTGAGGGCATCACGGTTGGGTTTATTACTTCATTTTTGCAGGGGTTGACCAACCCTAATGAGCCGCCAATTACCACTGGCATTGAGTGGTTCGACACGATTGTTTTAGCGACGCAGGCCCCTTCTACTCAGCGGATCTATCGGCTATCCGGCCTTCTGCTGGTGGGCGTTTGGGTGAGGGCTATCTTTGATTATCTGGCCGCTGTCTATGCTAAAAAGGCGTCTCTAAAGCTGGTCGATCGGCTCCGCCGCAAGATTTTTGATCAGCTGGCAAGCTTTCGTCTGAGCTACTATGCAACCGCCAAGCCTGGCGCGCTTATCAGCACATTAAGGGGCGAGGTTAAACAGGTTCAAAAAGCCTTTGACCTGTTGGCAAACAGCTTTGTTTTTAGTGCCAAATTGCTGGCCTATATGATAGCGATGCTGGTGCTCTCGTGGCAGCTGCTACTGACGTCAGTTTTGGTATTTGGCCTGCTAGGCGTAGGGCTGACCGCGCTCACAGGCCGGGTAAGAGAGGCTAGCTTTGAAGTGCCCAAGGCCAATAAGATCTTTACCTCTAGCGCGCTGGCTTTTGTTAGCGGCATAAGAACCGTTCACGCTTCTTGCACGCAAACCCTAGAGTCTAAACGCTACTACCGAGCGACAGAAGAGATTTATAGGGCCCAGATGGGTGTGATTCGGCTCTCAGAACTGGTGCAGCCGATTATTGAAGGGGCAGGTGCCACGCTGCTAGTGGGTATGGTTGTTGTTTCTTACGGGCTGCTGATTGCTACCGGACAGCTAACGGTAGCTGAGCTGCTGACTTTTTTGTTTGTTCTAGTAAGAGCAACGCCGCTGTTTTCAGCCTTGAACGCCACGCTGGTGGGCTTTGTGGCTTCTCAGGGCTCTCTAGAAGCGGTTACGGAGATTTTGCGGCGTGATGACAAGCCCTATTTACAGGACGGCAGTCGTCAGTTCACCGGCTTGCAACGCTCGATTGACTTTGAGTCTGTAGATTTTGCCTATCCGGCTGGGGAAATGGTTCTGCACGATATTACGCTGTCTTTGCCGCAGGGTAAGACAACGGCCCTAGTAGGCAGCTCTGGCGCTGGTAAGACAACGCTAGCCGATCTCCTCCCGCGATTTTACGATCCCACTCAGGGACGTATTTTAATTGACGGCGTCGACTTACAGTCCTTTGCGATTGACTCATTCCGGCAGCGAATTGCGATTGTGAGTCAAGACACATTCGTTTTCAACACAACAGTGCGAGAGAATATTGTTTACGGCATTGAGAATGCTAGCGACGCGCAGGTGCAAGAGGCGGCGCGGATGGCCAACGCGCTAGCGTTTATTCAGGCGCTGCCTCGGGGATTTGATACGGTGCTAGGTGATCGCGGCATTCGGCTTTCGGGAGGACAGCGGCAGCGAATTGCGATCGCCAGAGCGCTACTGCGCAATCCCGAGATTCTGATTTTAGATGAGGCGACAAGTGCGCTAGATTCGCTGACTGAGCGGTTGATTCAAGAGTCTTTGGCGGTGCTCTCTGAGGGCCGAACGGTCATTGTCATTGCTCACCGGCTCTCGACGATTGCAGATGCTGAGAAGGTTGTGGTGTTAGAGCAAGGACGAATTGTTGAACAAGGCAGCTATCAGGAACTACTCGACAGTCACGGTAAGCTTTGGGAGTATCACCAGACGCAGTTTGAAACCAGTCTTTCTTAGATTGTTTCTGTAGAATCAGCCTATGGAACTAATCTGAAACAAGATGCACGAAGCCAAGCTGGGAAAAGAATTTATAAGATCTAGGCCAGCGCTGCTTATTGAGATCGGGCGCTGAAAATATCCACGACCTAGATATTTTCTGCTGACTTGGATGTTTTAGGACGCTTCACTGGATCTAAATGGTTAAGAGAAGGTTATGAAATAGAGAAGGAGAGATTGTCGCTTGGTTAGGAGGAGGCCGTATGCTTTGAGACTACTCATCGTCACGTCTGTCTCTGTTTATGCAACCGCTGTCTTCAGCCCACACAACCCACCGTTGGCTAACGCTTTCTGGATTTGTTTGCCTATTTTGTATTCTACTAGCGGCGGGTGTGCAGCCCTATGTTCCGATCGAATATCTCATTAGAGATCCTGCGACGATCGCAGCCCACCCTTTCTATTTCGGCTTTTTCTCTCACGTTGACGTTCTTCTTTGGATGGCGAGCGCCGTATCCTGTCTATTCGGCGCGGCGTTACTCAATGTGATTCACCTTCGCCCAGACTATATGCGCTTTTTGATGGCTTTTGGCGGACTCAGTGCCATCTTGGGGTTAGACGATTTATTTCTATTGCATGAGAGAGCAATTCCTATGATCTTTGGGATCGCTCAGCCGTTTGTTTTTGTAGGCTATGCCGTGATGCTTGCGCTGTGCCTGTGTCGCTTTCGTAAGGTGTTGCTCAAGCACCAGCCGTTGACTTTGTGTCTGAGCCTAGTTCTGTTCTCAGTGTCCGTTTTAATCGATGTTGTGCCGCTGCCCACCATTTCGTTCCTGACAGCGCCTCCAGAGACTACGCTTGCAGCTCTGTTCTATTTGCTAAGAAACGGTTTACTAGAAAACGGTTTGCTAGAAGACGGCTTGCTAGAAGACGGCGCGAAGCTACTAGCTATCTTCTTGTGGTTTGCCTACTTTTCTTGGACTGCTATTATTCTATTAGCAGAAGCTGTAAAGACAGTGCCTGTTTTATCCACTGTTGAACAGCGAAAAAAACGCTCTTTTGTTTCTCGTTCCACTCGCTCGCTGACTAGGCAGTAATCTTCACATTTAATCTTGTTCTGGTTACAGAACAGTTTGACAAGAGCGTAATTTAGCAAAAGCACGATTTGATAAGAGCGGAGTCCGCAGTAGACATTCAATAGTAAGACATTCAATAGTTTTAGAGTTCTCTAATGTCGCTTCCCAATTTTTCCATTGTCATTCCTACTTTCAACCGTCCCCAGCAAATAGAGGGGTGTCTAGCCGCGCTTGCTCAACTCGACTATCCGAATGAGCAGTATGAAGTGATCGTTGTAGATGATGGCAGCAGGACGCCGCTTGATGCGACCGTAGCTCCGTTTCATTCCCAAATGAATGTTGCGCTAATTAGGCAGCAGAATGCGGGCCCAGCAGCGGCTCGCAATACGGGCGTGCGCCAGGCGAGCGGCGATTACATCGCCTTTACGGACGATGACTGTATGCCTGAAGCTCACTGGCTAAAAGAATTTGCAAATGCTTTACAGGCCTCACCCGATGCTATGGTCGGTGGCCGCACGATTAACGCGCTGCCTAAAAATCTGTACTCATCGGCTTCGCAGGCTCTGATCGACTATCTCTACAGCTACTACAGCGGTGCTACTCAGGGCGTATTTTTTGCCTCTAACAACATTGCCATGTCAAAAACTCACTTTCTAGATATTGGTGGGTTTGACGTTTCTTTTCCGCTAGCGGCAGCAGAAGATAGAAACCTGTGCGACTGCTGGCAGCAGGCGGGCTATCCGATGCAGTATGTACCTTCAGCGACGATTCAACATGCTCACGCGCTTTCTTTGCGCTCTTTTTGGCGACAGCACTTTGGCTATGGTCGGGGGGCTTTTTGCTTTCATCAGGTGCGCTCGAAGCGAACAGAGCAGCCGGTTAAGGTTGAGCCACTGAAGTTTTATGCTGATTTGTTGACCTATCCGATGAAAGCGGGCGAGGTGCGATCGCCACTTATGGTTTCTAGCCTGTTTTTTCTCTCGCAGGTTGCTACAACAGCAGGCTTTTTCTGGGAGCGCCTGACGACCGGTAAAAGCGAAAATAGCCAAACGCTGGGCGCTTCTTAGCCAAACAACCTAACCGAACACAAAAGATGTGTGGAAGCCCTAGTGCAAAGACAGTGCAAAAAGATAGTAGCAAAGGCAGACTTATCGACTGAGCCGGTAGAAGAAAACGGGTCTGCTGTAGTCTTGCTGCTGATACAGTTCAAACGTTTCTAACAGGTCTAGCTGATAGTGAGTTTCCAAGATCTTTTGTATCCTGGGCTCAATTTCTCCGCGTGCGATGTAGTAACCTGGGTCGAACGTTTTTATTTTGTACTCTAGGCCACGGAATCCCATTTTGTCATTGATAGCTATAGTCTCTTGGTTGATTAGGGCGATGGTGTCGGCAAAGTTACCCATCAGCACGGGCGAGCGAGACTCTTCTGCTGTGACGTAGCTTTCTATGGTTCTTGCTGTTTCTACTAGCGTGTAGGGTGGTGACTGTAGGTGAGTGCCTATTTGGAGCAAGTTGTATCCGATAGAGATTAAAAAAACTATTGTCAGCAGGCTGACAGCGGGTGCTTTCGTGAGGGCAGATCTCCAGTTAGCGGGTTCTATGCTGCCTGCATATCCTTTCTTTTGAGCTTTTTCCAGATAAGCTTTTTCCAGATAAGCTTTTTCTGGGTAGGCCTTTTCTAGATTTTGCTGATAGACCTGCTGATAGACCTGTTGAATCGTTAAAGGAACAACTAGCGCTATCGGGACAATGAGAACTAAGAAATATCGGTGCGCGGCGAAGTCGCTGAGGGAGAATGCACCCAGTGCGCCGAAACTCCAGAGTAAGATAATTTTGAATAGGTGACTGGAGAAAGCCTTCTTTTCTCTGGCTAAAAGAGCGATCGCACCAAACAGCGCTGGAAAGAGTAACGGAAATAGCTGAAAAGTATATTTGGCGACTCTAATGGGTCCTTTTAAGAAAGAGAACGCGCTGGTATGAACCTTAGTCGCAATGTTGTATTCAGAAAAGTAGGCCTGACTTTGAGGATCGCCGATTTGCATCAGAAAGAGCTTGCCAATGCCAAGCGTTATTCCTATTGCTATAAACCAGCTCAGCAGCGTGCGAAGCCTGTCTCTGGTCTTATGGTCAGAGCGGAAATAAATGCACAGTGCAATGACAGGCAGGGCGAAGAGCGCGGTGGTTTTGAGGAGAATTGCGATCGCAAACACTATCCCAGCTACAGCCGACTTTACCCCGGTCACTTGTCGATTTGTTACCAAAAGCAAACTCACCAAGATCAGCACCAGCATCGGCATCTCTAAAATGGCCAAGCGGCTGTAGGCAAACGTAGGATAGTTGGTCAGTACAACCAGCGGCGCAATCCAAGCGAAATGAGCAGACATTTCACGCCGCGCCAGCAGGTATACCAGTGCGCTGACCAACAGCGAACAAATAACCGAAATCGCTCTTGCCGAGGCCAAGCTCACGCCAAATAGCTTGAACCAACCCACCTGAAGAAGCGGCAGTACGGGCAGGTTAGTAATAGTGTTGTAGCCATCGTCAATGTACCAGTCGCCGGCTCTTACCCAGGCAACCGCATTGCGTGACCACCAGCCTTCATCGGTATAGGCTACGCCCATGCCGTAATCGCCTAAATTTAAGGGGAAGTCGGCCTGAAGGTGAATGAACCTGATACAAGCCAAAGCGATTAGAGCGCCAATATAGATCAGCGTGCGTCGAGCCGTGTTGGGTTTTGAAAGCAAGATGGTTTCTGTTTAGCTGAGTTTCCTCTAGAAAGATGCACGTATCGTAAGGCAAGAGCGGATTGGTCAGCTCCTTGTATTTCAAAGCGTACCTTTAAAGCGCTCAGTCAACACTTATCAGCGCTTGAGGGCCTGCGCTTTATTCTTTGCCATCGACAAAGGGCGTGTTCCAAAACTGCCAATTTTCTTTGTTAAAAGGCGATCGCCAGCGTGAAATCAGTACAGATTCTAGCTGTTGCCGAGCTTTGCGCTCTGTTGGTGCTTCGGGCCAGAAAGCTATTCCCAGCTCACTTTTGAGGCCGTTGTCGTAGTGGGCTTGACGATAGTTTAATAGATAGCGCTTGCAGTCGTGCTCCCCCTTCCATCGCTGATTAGATTTCACTGTTTCTCCGACGTAGAGTAGCAAATTTTCTCCGGGGGCAGCAGCATAGTCAATCACAAAGTACATCGCCGCTACCCCGACATCTTCAAATCGCCAGCGCCAAAATTCGGTATTTTGACGGCGCAGCAAAAAGGGCTCAATGCGATTGGCTAAGTCAGTAGAGGTCGATTCACTCCCGCCGAACAGATCGCCCTGCTGTGGAGCGGGTGCCAGCTGAGACTGAAATTGAATAATTCTATGCTTCCAGGTTTTTAGGGCTGTGCCACTTATTCCTAACTTCGGCTGAAAATTTTCATAAGTAGAATAGCTTGCAGCCTGCATCGCCGAATCAGACAGTAAAAAAGACTGATGCTCAGAAGCCATACACCTGTGTTCCCCTTTGTTTCTTTTTGGTTCCTTTTTGTTCTATGCGACGCAGAACAACCAGAATGGGCGAGCTATTGTTACTTTGCCGCTTATCTTTGAGCAAATATGGAAGTAAATGTGAACATCTGCGCCGCCATACATCACTATATTTTGATATTTCATTATCTGTCTATGGCGATAAATTAAAGTTAGAAATAGTCTCTAAAGCGGTAAAAAAGATAATTGTGACGATAGTTACATTTTCTGTTCGAAAGTAAATCACAGACTCTATTTACGACTGTCACTGACTACGGTAAATACGGATGAATTGATGATAACGTTACTCTTTAAAGAGAAAAAAGAGAAAATAACATGTACTTTGTCAAGGACTTCCCTCAAATAAAGTCAATCCTATTTGATTAGCCTAAACTTCCACGAAGCAATCCTGTAGAGGTTTATTGATGTCATCTTCCGGGCTAAGGTCAATTGTCGTGAAAGGCTAACTGCATTTCGCATCTACAGCCTAGGCCCTTTGTCTTAATGTCTCTTTTCCTTAACGTAAAGCGCCTGAGTCGTATCTAACTGACTCATAGGACGTTAAGGCATAGCCACTAACTGTTTATGCTGGTCGCTTTTACAAGTCGCTGGTGTGCTAACAGCTTTCGTATAGTTCTGTGCTTTGCGAAATTGTTGGGTTAGGACTTGAGCGCTGCTCGTTTTATTTGGTCGATTGTCTTTGTCATTTCAGGCTTACATAGGTGAATGACTACTCAGGCACTTTCGTCAAATAAGTGGGCAAGCTAAGTCGGGGCTAGGCCGCTGTAATGATTCAACGATGATTTGATATGACTAGCCCTAACAGCGTTACCACCGCGCGCACCAAAGCCCGTTTTAAGGCCGCGATATTGGAATCAATGGGTACGATTCATCTTACTAAGGCCTTTACTGTCGTGGAGGCCGTTGCCTTTAAGCGTAGCTGTCAGGATGCTTTTGAACGAAATCCAGGGCTGAAAGAAATTGTCCTAGATTTTGCCGATACTCAATTTATTGACAGTAGTGGTATCGGCGCATTGGTGATTTGCCACAAGCTTTGCCAGGCTAGAGCTGCGCAGCTAAGACTGGTGAACGTGCCACCTCAGGTAATGATGGCGCTGTCTTTGACTGAACTAGATAAAGTATTTTCGATCGAAGCTGCGATCGCCTCGCCTGTAGATCCCACGGCGCGGCGCTCAGCTGCTGTAGACAACATTCCGACTGTTCATCCTTCTGTTCTCTCTAAGCCGAAGCGAATTTTAGATATTGCCGGGGCAATTGTCGGGCTGATGATAACCGCCGTTCTGGTTGTTGTGGTCGGTATTATTATCAAGCTAGACGACGGCGGGCCAATATTCTTTGCGCAGACCCGCTGCTCGTTTATGGGTAAGCGCTTTAGAATTTGGAAATTTCGCTCCATGGTGACAGATGCAGAGGCTCGCAAGCATGAAGTCGCTAATAAAGTAGAAGGCCCGCTATTCAAGAACGACAACGATCCTCGTATCACTAAGATTGGTCGGTTCTTGCGACGTACGAGCCTAGATGAGTTCCCTCAATTTTGGAACGTGCTCAAAGGTGATATGAGCCTCGTGGGGACGCGCCCACCGACCCCCGACGAAATTACTAAATACGAG
>ERZ1740058.434-NODE-434-length-32402-cov-6.368380_pt1 | contig 32402 bp, 24 predicted proteins | sample MGYA00581745_ERZ1740058 | MGnify/ENA primary metagenome ERZ1740058 (study PRJEB43018, sample SAMN04849742) | marine metagenome | isolation source: floating plastic debris | place: Pacific Ocean | collected 2008-08-30 | study: EMG produced TPA metagenomics assembly... | reverse complement strand
GCAATCTCCCGAGCTAAGCTAGAAATGTGTGATTCTGTTTTCTTTTCTATAACAGTAAGATTCTCGGTTTGGGCAGTTCGCTAACCTGTATAAACTTCGGCAAATACCTTGCGATACGTAGGCAATTGTTGCAAACGATCTTCTTTCTCCTCAAAAGCTCCAGGGCCATTAATAATATTTACGTACTCCTGTTTTTCGCTAGATGAAACACCATCGTAGTTCTGTAGTGAGTCCCTGAACTGCCCCCAATCTTCAACTACTGGCTTTAAGATAAATTCAATTTCTTCAGCCGCACCTTGGTAATCATAGCGATCCATTTGCTCCTGATAATACTCTTCAATGCGGCCCGCGCGGTCGGCAGAAAGGTCTGAGTTTACTCGTTCTGATCCTTCAGGAGAGTGTGTACCAGTAATAGAAACTGAACGGGTCACATTCTTCTCTGCAATAAAGTTGCTGAACTGATCACCCCGGTTACTACGAACTTCAGATCGACGCAGTACTGAACTTCCTTGAGCGAAGAAGAAATTAATATTGGTAGGAATTAACTCTTCCTGATTGTCGGATCCATGATCACCATAAGCACCAAAACGGGGAGCTTCTACTAGCTTTTGTGTTACTATCAAGCCATCAGCTACTTGCATCTCAGGTGTTTCGGCGATTTTGTCGGAAGTAGGTTCGGAGGCAACTCCTTGTACCATCAGCATACCATTATCCATTGACTCGCCAGTGTAATCAAAAGAGAACTCCTGGCTTTGCTCAGGCTCCTGCTCGGCACCATTAGGAAAATCGGCAGCTCGGAACTCAATGCTTCCAACGTCTACTCGTTCATCACCATATTGGTAAAAAGTATTAACGGTGTAGATTTTGTCTTTCTTCATCATCTTCACCGGCAGTTTAGCGCTCATGGTGAAAGTTACAGTATTTCCTTGTAATTCAAGGGGAGACGGCTCAACGGTAAGTTGTTGCTCTTCGGCCATCTTGACCATTTTTTTCAATGAGTTACATCCTGTAAAGATTAGGAAGTTGAAAAGTATGGTACTCAGTAGTAGTGTCTTGAGTTTATTCATAAGATAAAAATTTGGTTAGTCGACGTCGCGAAAATAGAATGATATTATAAATATTACAATTATGGCGAAAAAATAGTTAATTTCTGACTTTATGAACCGATTTAGAACAAAATTTGTTTGCTCCAAGTTTAAAAGATTATGAGAAAAATACAGTATTTTTTGGAAAAACAAGCCTTTGGGGTTTGTACGAAAATTGGTAGCAAGATGGACATTCCCACGGCTACTATCAGGATGTATTTTATTTACGCTTCTTTTTTAACTTTTGGCTCGCCCATTTTGCTGTATCTTGGTATTGCTTTTTGGATGAACCTTCGGCATCATGTGCGGAAAAGCCGGAATCCCATCTGGTATTATTAAATCGATTGGCAAACGATAACTCCCGAAAGTATTTTTTTCCGTGGAAGTATCTTTCCCAAACTAACAGGCTTTTCATCATTACAAAGGGAGTTGAGCGATTCACTAATTGTATGTGATTGGCAGGCCGTTTCCATTGCCTAAACTTTCCTAAAAAATCTACTACTGCTCGCCATACTGCCTGCCCATCCTGAGATTTACCCTGAATCCGAAAGTAAAGCATTGCCAGTAAGTCCAACCCTAACTTGGCGGGGAGCTTCCATAATAGTGATATTATTTTCTCATTTTTATACAGCATCACAGTGCTGTTACGAAAATTCAGGTAGGTTTTGCGAGGGTTGGTGGCAGGCATGGTACCTCCGCCCACATGATAGACCACACTTTGTGGGTGGTAGTATAGCTTATATCCGGCTCGCTGTAGCCGCCAGCAAAAATCAATCTCTTCCATGTGGGCAAAAAAGCTGGCATCAAAACCACCCATTGATTTATACACTTGCGTCCGTACAAAAAAGCAAGCTCCAGTAGCCCAAAAAATAGGAACAATATTATCGTATTGACCTTTATCTTCTTCAGTAAGATCAATAATTCTTCCTCGACAAAAAGGATAGCCCAACTGATCGATATAACCACCCGCAGCACCCGCGTGCTCAAAATGGCTCTTTTGGTGAAAGGCTTTCACTTTGGGCTGACAGGCAGCAATAGAAACGTCCTGTTCCATCAAGTTAAGAACCGGCTCAATCCAACCAGGAGTTACCTCTACGTCAGAATTCAGCAGGATACTGTAGGTATTGTCAACTAGGTTCAAGGCTTGATTATAGCCCTCAGCGAAGCCGTAGTTTTCTTCAAAGGCAAAAATCTCAACGGTAGGATAGTTTTTTTGCAGGAACTCAAGCGAGGCATCGGTGGAAGCGTTATCGGCGACAATTAGTCTATGACCAGCACTGGAAGCCACTACGCTGGGCAAAAACTGCTCAAGAAAATGGACTCCGTTATAATTTAGAATAATAATAGCCGCAGACTCCATCTAGGTAAAGTTGCCTAAATCAAAGCCGGGGATGTTAGGAATAAAGCCTTCGGTAGATTGCTTCATAGTTTCCTTGGCTTTGACTTCTACCTCTTCTAGAGCTTTATTTATTGCGGCAATCACCAGATCCTGCATAACCTCCTTATCTTCAGGTTTAATCAGATCGTGATCTATTTCCAGATTGATGACTTTCTTTTTTCCATTTACGGTTGCTTTCACCATGCCGGCTCCAGATTCACCGGTAGCTGTAACGTTGGCTAGCTCTTCCTGAGCCTGCTTCATTTTCTCCTGCACCTCTTTCACTTTCTCCATCATCTTATTCATGTCAAACATAAGCGTACAATTTGTTGAGTTTACGATATTGCATAAACGTTCAATATACTGTTGGTGTTCAACCTGACAAAATTGTAGGTCAAATTAATTGAGCAACACGACTTTGCCTTGCTGCGTGAACCGGTTACCGAGTTGATCAGTTACGTCAATCTTGTAAAGATAGGTACCCTGACTGGCTAGTACTCCGTTATAGGTTCCATCCCATCCCACGTCGAGTTGATTAGTCCTAAAAATCAGTTCTCCCCATCTGTTGTATACTTCAAAAATTACTGACTCTACTAGTGCGGCTTTGTACAAAAATACATCGTTCAAGCCGTCGCCATTAGGGGTAAAGGCATTTGGAAGGAAGACCTGAGCTTGGGAAGGCACCCGTAGACAAACCTCATTGCTAACCGCAGATTCATTATCGCAATCGCCCAGGTAGGTCACTTGGTAGCAATACTCCTGGTCTATTTCTACACTCGAGTCAACATATTCTAATTCATCGGAATCAGTAGAAACTGAATCGTACAGAACATAAGTACTATCGCTTAATGCACGATAGATATAGTATTGCTGAGCTTCAGCTACCTCCGGCCATTCCAAAACAATGGAAAGATCGCTCAGACCGATGGTCAATGCAGTGATGGAATCAGGTACTTCAGTACTAATCGCGGTAAGTGCAATAGTTTCGGAAAGGCTTACCCCAGTTCCGTCGCTACTTCGCACTTGGTATTCATAGGTTTCCTGGCAGATTACATCAGTGTCTTCGTAATTGGTGAGTGTTGAGGTAATTACCTGGTTCCCATCTTTAAACACTTGGTATTGATCAAAAAGATCGGGTTGCGACTCCCAATCAAGATTATTTTGCAGGTTATCGGCTTCGGCATCCAAAACAAAGGTGCATAGTTCATTCGACGGAAAAGTTGAGCCAGCGCAAGGATCTATAGCAGCTACAGTCAGGCAGTAATAATTAGATCTAGTCTCCCATTCTTCTTGTTCAACTATTGCTTCGGTTGTGCCTGGAGCCAGCGGATCGCCTCGGCTACTGCTTCCTCTATCTACGGAACCCATCACCAGATAGCTAATATCACCATTGGGCAGCGTGTATTCTACCCGAATCTGCTGATCATCCAGCACTTCCACTAACGACAAAGTAGCCTCCGGGAATGTACCACCATCAAATGTATTAAACTGTACAGTACTATCGGCACACCCAGAATTATCAGCTTCATTAAACAATCCACGCACAGTGACAGGATAAGTCCCTGCCGCGGCATAAGGATGAACGAAAGAAGGTTGGGTTGTTGGCAAGACTTCTACTGTGCCGTCACCAAAGTCAATCTCTAACTCATCGTAGTAATCATCCTGAATATCCACAAAAACCCGATTGTTAGTACAATTAATCAGTTGAAACTGCGGGGTGCGTGGTTCTAACGCTTCAATTCGTATACTATCTACTTCAGAGCCAACTACCTGAATTATCAAGTATGAACCGGGAATGGCGTACGTGGTATCTTCGATCGTGGTTGGATTGACTGGTATTCTTTCCCCCGGTCTATAGTCAAAATTGTAAACGCGAGGGTCATTTAGTGGATTATCGCTTAGATCGGTTACCGAAACCGTTAATGGGGTACACCCTCTTATCTGGTTTACACTAAAGTTTCCGATAGGTCCACTCGGATAGGGCTGGGCATTGGCAAAACTAGTGACCAACCATCCGAGAATGAGAAATACGAAAAACCTGTTAATTGGCAAACCGAGACATTTAGGATATTAACTGCAAACTATACCTTCTTATTGCCTTACGAGGCTTAGGTAAGTTGAGCAATAATGGCTTCCAGCGCCAATGCTTGCTGATCACCGGTTTTCAGATTTTTTAAGCTATACTGGCCGCTTTCTAATTCATCGGGGCCAATTACCAAAGCGTAGGAAATATTCTTTTTATCAGCGTAGCTAAATTGCTTCTTCAACTTTACCGCATCTGGGTACATCTCAGCCCGAATTCCATTTTCCCGAAGTTGGCTCAAAATAGGCAGTAACTGCGACTGCAGTTGCGCATTAAAGTTAATCAATAGAACCTGGGTACCTAGTGTACTTTCTTCGGGAAACAAGTCCAGATCGTCCATTACATCATAAATACGATCAACCCCGAAGGAAATTCCCACTCCCGATACATCCGGTAAACCGAATACTCCGGTGAGATTATCGTACCGACCACCACCGCTGATGCTGCTACCAATCACTGTATCCTGAGCTTTCACTTCAAATATAGTTCCGGTGTAATACGATAAACCTCTCGCCAGGGTCAAATCAAAACTAACGTGCTCTAATGCGGAGCCAAGCGCTTGGGCTCGATCCAGAACATCTCCTAACTCAGCCACTCCTTTCTTCCCCACTTCCGATTCGCCAACGATGTTCTGGGCAATATCGAGCTTCTGAGCGTTAGTCCCTTGCATCGTAAAAATAGGAGATAGTTGCTGGATAGCAGTATCCGAAAAACCTCGTTCTTTAAGCTCTTCCACAACCTTTTCCTGACCAATTTTATCCAGTTTATCAATGGCTACCAGGAGGTCACTCTCCTTACCTTCCGCTCCAATGGCTTCCACCAGTCCATTCAAAATTTGCCGATGGTTGATACTAATTGTGTATTTCTGAATACCTAAGTTCGTAAACACTTCTTCCAGCATGCGAATAATCTCCGCTTCGCACAATAGCGAATCAGTACCAACTACGTCAGCATCGCACTGATAAAATTCTTGGTAACGGCCTTTCTGAGGACGATCACCGCGCCACACCGGTTGTATCTGATAGCGCTTAAACGGAAATGTGATCTCGTGTTGGTTCATCACTACATAGCGAGCGAAGGGTACTGTAAGATCATACCGGAGCCCTTTCTTTGCAATCTTTGGTAACAGTACTGAACCTCCCCCTTGAAAATCAGTATCGGTAATGCCTGCTAAGAAGTCACCGTTTTTCAGTATTTTAAATAAGAGTTGATCGCCTTCGTCGCCATACTTACCGGTAAGTACTGACAAATTCTCCATACTGGGAGTTTCCAACGGCTGAAAGCCAAACTTTTGATATACGCTTCGGATGGTATCCAAAATGTAGGTGCGCTTTGCCATCTGGACAGGACCAAAGTCGCGGGTTCCTTTGGGTAAGGTTGGTTTATTACTCATTAATATAGGGCGACCGATCGGGGTCGGGATTGTAGTCTGAAAATGTATTTTTAATATTTTTATCGCTGGCCTTACGCGGATTTTTCCAAGATGGGTCAAGCTCTAGTTTGGTCACTTTATCCAAACGCAATAACAGAACAAGCTTCCGAAGATCTTCACTAAATCCACCCGTCCGGCGATTGATGGAGAGCGCGTATTTTCCAGCAAACAAGTTGCCCTGAGTTTGTAGTTCCAGCAGTTTCTGGTTGATGTAGCTGAGATTTTCGTAAATGTCGCTGGCATCTTTCCCAATCACATTGCTAGCTTCCAGACTGCCAATGGTCATAGAGGTCGTCCCCCCAATGCCCGACACATAGGGTTGAGCATCGTTGCCACTGAGCACTACGGGCGAAAGTCCGGTAATTGCCCCGAGCGAGGCAGTAGTAATGGCGCGATGCTTTTTACCCTTACGCGCTTTTTTGTAGTCTTTCTGCATTTCTTTCTGTCGGGCTTTTAACTGATCCATCAGATTCATTGCCCGTATCAGCCCCGTACGATACTGATTGTATAATAACTGATCTTTCTCCGCCAAATTTTCGGCATCCTGCACGTGAACTTGAATAGTACGTTCCTGCCGCTGATTAGATCGGTCGATCGCAAAAAAAGTGATACGGTACGTACTGGTATCACCGGGATCTGCTAACAGATCGTAACCGGGTTGCCAGGAGAACTCCCATTGAGTGGGTTCATTACTTACTAACGCTGAACGGGGAATTTCGTGACTATCCGTCACGAAATCGAAACTGACAATATCTTCATCACCGTTAGGATCAGATAGGTAAAATTTGATATTTAAGTTCTGGTCTTCTTTAATCTGATGATAATTCTGGTCAGGAACCATTGAGATTTCGGGGGGCAAATCCTGCTGGGTGATTTCAATGCGTAGTGTACCCTGAGTTTGAGCCTCATAGGGTTGATCTTCTACGATGAATGGCAGCATGAGGGGCTCTCGCTTCAGGCGATTATACTGACTAACCGAAGGTGTCCACTTAAGCATTCCTTCAGCCGACAGACTCATACCCTGAGGCATTTTCGCTAAAATGGGTTTGAAGACGATTGGGTCTTCATCAGGATCGATAATGGCTTTGATGGCTCCTAACGAATAGGTATTTTCTTTTCCGTAGCTCACGTAGAAATTGCGCATCTCACCAATTTCCGGCGGACGGTTCACGTGGTTTACCAGCAGCTTCACTGACTTGCGGCTGGTTTCCCCACTTTGATTTTCTACTTCAAAAGTTACTGGAAAGGCTTTGGAATCATTTAAGCGATCAACCAGATCAAAGGACGGACGCCAATATACATTCCCTGACTTATCGTAGCTCAACCCTAGTTCCTGAGCATTTAGCACTCGGTAGCGGTAGGCATCATCCGTTCCACCCCGAGCCGCCAACTTGAATGAGAGCACTTTACCTTCGTTCACCACATTCCAGTAGGAAGTGCGCGGAAGCAATAGCTCCAGATTAGCTTGAGAAGGTGGGGGTTCTTCCCGGGCAGTAGCTGAGGCCGGCAGTAAGGATACTTCCACTGTAGCTCCATCTCCCAACACCTTATCTCGAATCAGCAGCTTCATCTTACCCGATTCCTGTCGTAAAGCAGTAAATTGCTCCCGGCTCGGTTGCCAGCTAAGTTGCCAGCGATTATCATCCGTAGGCTGAATGGTCATTCCTTCCACTAACTGATCAGAGTCTGCTTCCACGACAAATTTTTGAGCATCTAGCGGCAGAGAAAAGGTGTTCGTCACACTCGGCTGAATGAAGAATGGTTGTAGCTCTTTTAAGTCGGGAATACGGATGGTATTCTGAACGATGAAGTCTACTGTCTGGGTGGCCGTTTCGCCGGCTGCCGTAGTTACCTCAAACACCACCGAAACAATTCTGCTTTCTTCTCCCTGGATAACGACATCGTAGGCGGGTGTCCAGGTAACTACGCCATTGGTTAGGGTAAGTCCCTTAGCCTCTTCACTTTGGTACTGAAAGGAGTAGTTTTGATCACTACCTCCGGTAGCATTAAGGGTAAATTGCAGAGTACTTCCTTCACTCACTACATTCCAATTACTCTGTTCGGGTAAGCGTAGTTGTAGTTCCGTTTGCGCGGAAGAAAAAATCGGCAAAACAATATGAATGACAGTTAGTATAAAAATGGCGTATTGCATATCAAACTTTCGTTCGCTTGAACTTAGATGTTTCAACGATTTATGCCAAAAATCATTCCCTAATTTTTTTGCTTTAATAAGTCACTATTCCAACCGTTTTATGCATAGTTATTGTCTTTCCCTTGGTCATTGTCAAACACTATTGATTCTATATGAGAAAAATTTTACTCGCATTGTTGCCCATATCAACTCTACTGGGCATCTCCTCTTCTGTTCTTGCGCAAAAATACACAGTTAGTGGCTATATTAAAGATGCCACCAACGGTGAAGTGCTGATCGGTGCCAACATCTTTGACTTGAAGTCTTCTAGTGGCACCAGTAGTAACACGTACGGCTTCTACAGTCTCACGCTACCAAAAGACAGTATGAATCTGGTCTACTCCTACGTAGGCTACCAACCGCAAGCGGCTCGTTTGCAACTCACGCAAGATACGGTCATCAACATCGAACTCAGCGAGAGTGCTCTGTTGGATGAGATCGTGATTTCAGCAACTGAAGCAGATAAGATTCAGGAAGTGACGCAAATGAGCAGTATTTCCGTACCGGTTGAGCAGATTAAAAGTCTCCCGGCATTCCTGGGAGAGGTTGATGTGTTGAAAACCTTGCAGTTACTTCCCGGAGTACAGTCGGGTAACGAAGGGACAAGTGGTCTTTACGTGCGCGGCGGTGGTCCTGATCAGAATCTCATCTTGCTCGATGGTGTTCCGGTCTACAATGCTTCTCACTTGTTCGGCTTTTTCTCCGTATTTAATGCTGATGCTATCAATAATGTGAATTTAATCAAAGGCGGTTTCCCCGCACGTTACGGCGGCAGACTTTCATCGGTGATTGATATCAGTATGAAGGAGGGAAATATGAAGGAGTTTCACGGCGAGGGATCACTCGGTATCATCGCTGGAAAATTAACTTTGGAAGGCCCGATTGTAAAAGATAAAACCTCGTTTATTATTTCGGGGCGGCGCACCTGGATTGATGTACTAGCCCGCCCGCTCATCAGATCTCAGACTGATGGAGAAGAGACAGTGGGCTACTATTTTTACGACCTTAATGCCAAAGTGAATCACAAATTTTCTGACTGTGATCGGCTCTATCTGAGTGCTTACTTGGGAGATGATCGTTTCTACGCCCGTTACAAGTACGAAGACACCTTTAGCGGAGTTACACTTGAGGATGAAGACGAATCCGGCTTGGAGTGGGGAAATATCACATCAGCCCTACGCTGGAATCATATGTTTACCCCCAAGCTATTCAGCAACACCACACTTACTTACAGCCGTTATCGCTTCGACATTAATAACGAATACCGTTACGAATACCTGAACGATTCTGGAAACGGCGTACTCGTTGATCAAGGGCTAGCTCGGTACCTATCGGGCATAGAAGATTTTGCCGCCAAAATTGATTTTGACTATATCCCTTCGCCTCAGCACTACGTTCGCTTCGGGGTGAGTGCCATCCGGCATACATTCAATCCGGGGGCACTCAATGTTCGGTACGATGATGAAACTAGTAATGAGAATATCAATACTACATTAGGATCACAGGAAACTGAAGCAATAGAGTTTGCGGCGTATGCCGAAGATGACATTGAGCTGGGTCGTCGTCTCAAATTTAATATCGGACTACACTTTTCTGGTTTCCAGGTTAACGATAAGTTTTACACCTCCATTCAACCGCGTATTGCTGGACGTTATCTACTAAATGAGCAACTTTCGCTCAAAGCCTCTTACGTGCAGATGGCTCAGTTCATTCATTTATTAACCAACTCGGGCATTGGTCTCCCGACTGATTTGTGGGTTCCCGCTACTGATCGGGTACGTCCTCAGACCGCTCAGCAGTGGGCTTTGGGCGGGGCGTATAACTGGAAATCGGGCTATGAGATTAGCCTTGAGGGCTACTATAAAGATATGCGTAACCTGATTGAATACCGCGAAGGAGCGAGTTTTATTGATGTAAACGAAGACTGGCAGAACAAAGTAGCCGTAGGCGATGGGCGCAGCTACGGAGCTGAACTACTCATTCAGAAAAAACAAGGACGCACCACCGGTTGGTTAGGTTATACACTATCCTGGACCGATCGGCAGTTTGACGAACTTAACTTTGGTCAGCGTTTTCCTTACAAGTATGATCGTCGTCACGACTTGGGAATTGCCGTAGTTCACCAGTGGCGTAAGCGAGTAGACCTGTCGGCTACCTGGGTGTTCGGCAGTGGCAACGCCATTACTTTACCCACCGCAATTTACGGTGGCATCGGTAGTTCGTTTTTCGGAAGTGGGATTTATAACTACGGCGAACGCAATGGTTACCGGATGCGGGCTTTCCATCGGCTAGATGCCAGTATCACGTTCCGTAAGCAAACCCGTTGGGGTGAACGAGCTTGGGTACTGGGAGTATACAATGCGTACAGTCGGCGCAACCCGTTCTATCTGTACCTAGACGAAAGCTCAGACCCTAGTCGGGAGAGTCAGTTCAGACAGGTAAGCTTGTTCCCTATTATTCCTTCCATTAGCTATCGCTTTAATTTCTGATCAACATGAAGCATATAATATATCTTTTCTGGCTGGTACTACTCGGGTTTAGTGCCTGCGAAACCATAGTTGACGTGGATATTCCAAAAGAAGACTCTCGACTGGAAGTGAACTCTTTCAAAGGGATTGATGCACCAGTATCAGCCGAGGAAAGCCAGAGCAAATTTGTTCATAGCAACGAACCCCTGCGCGAAGTGTTTGATGCTGAGGTAGTATTACTAGAAGATGGACAGATCGTAGCTACTTTAGAGGAGTTTCCCATTAACAGTGATATCATCACCACGCCTTCTGGGCCCTACGCCACTGACTTTGTGCCTTCTGCAGGGCGAGAATATACATTACGAGTGAGCAAATCAGGATTTGATCCAGTGGAAGCTACCACCCTCATTGCCCCGCCCACTCCCATTGCGAACCTACGCTACGATACTATCCCCGCTGTCTTCGAGGAATTTGATAGTACTGGTAATGTTACCCTCGTGGAGAGACCATCACTCAATCAGGTGTGGCTGGGTATTGATGACCCGGGCGGCGAAGAAAACTTCTATGAAGTGTTGGTGCAGCGCTACCGAACTAGCTTTAGTTTCAAGGAGGACGATGATGGTAACTTTATCATCACTGACACCTTCCGCATTTTAGCGCCTGTTCCTTTAGTTAGTAACGACCCCATAGTAGACGATAACAACGATTTCTTCGAGGGTGAAGAGGAAGCATTCACGAGTGGAGCCTTCATGTTTTCTGACGAGATATTTAACGGTCAGCTGTACACATTTAATTTTAGGTTAGACCAATTTTTTGGTTTCGTACCAGAAGAAGAATCAGAATATTTCATTACCCTGCGTACGCTTAGTGAAGCCCAGTATCGTTATATCCTTTCGGTAGACCTTCAGCGGGAAAATCAGGATAACCCATTTGCTGAACCTGTACCCGTTTTTAATAATGTTGAGGGCGGGTACGGTATTTTTGCAGGCTACAGTGCCGATATTGATACTGTTGTAATAGAGTAGTGTGGTAGTGGTCAGGTATTCAGGTGTTTATGAGATAGCAACAAGAAGTCTAAACTCAAACCCCAAAGTGCTAAACTGTGAACTTCCAAACGTAAAACTTGTAACTTCTGAACCCAGAACGCTGGACTATGAATCAGGTAACATGAATACCTAAACACATTAAAACCTGAACACTTTTTTATTTTCTGCGGTTTTTAGTAAATTCGCACCTCATTTTTAGAACCAAGAAATACTATTGATATGGCAGTTACCCGTTTAGAACGAAAAGGATTACGAAATAAAGCTCGTGCCAAAGCTCGTAAAGAGCGCATTAAAGAGCTAACCAAGCAGCCTCCCATGAAGAATGTGGACATTGAAGCCATCAAGGAGGAATTTGCTAAAAAATCAGGTAAACCTTCTGCTAAGAAAGCCACAAAGAAAGAAAAAGAAGAAGCACCTAAAGCAAAAGCTACTGAGACCACTCCGGAAGAGGTTAAAGCAGTAACCGCCGAAGTTGCGCAGGAAGAAACTAAAGCAGAGGCTTCTGAAGTAGCTGTTGAAACTGAAGCCGACGAGCCTCAGGCTGAAGAGCCACAAGCTGAATTGAAAGAGCCAGCAAAAGCCCCTCAGGAAGATGCTGAAGCGGTTGAAGAAAAAATTGAAGGAGAAGACTCCGAAGAAAAAGAATAAATACCTTTTTACTATTCCTATTGAAAGCACACCCTGAGTGTGCTTTTTTATTTCTACCCCATCGAGGCGATGATCGTCCGCCAGGATTTACGATCTTGCTTTGACCCAGGAATCTACAACCCCTAACCGACAAAAAAGCCAGGCAATTGGCAGCTATACAATCGGCTATCGGATGGTAGTACCGGCAAATTTGCCCCCTCGAAGAAAAGCCTCCATATTTGCTATCTTCCGTCCGTTCAAAATTACTACTTCCAATTCCAATGACTCAGCCCGCTGGCTGGCAATTGGGTCAAAGGGGGCTGACAAGCCAGGCGACCATTCATCCCCTACTATTTGGCGAAACTCAGCCCAGCGAAGTTCTTCATAACGCTGGGCTTCCGGATTTTCCCGCGGGTCTTCGGCATACACGTAGTCAATATTGGAGAGGTTTAGCACCGAACGGGCTTGGTACCTTTTGGCTAGTAATACAGCTATGTAGTCGGTACTCCAACCGGGTTTCCAGCCGGCTCCCACCAGAATAGGTTCAGAGAAATCAGGTAGAGGCTCGTCAAAATCTTTGGCAATAAGCGGATGGGCTTTTCCTTTAAAGATGGTTCGTAGCAAATGAGCATTGAGTCGGGTGGCGTGAATACCCAACCAATCGCGTTCTTCGTCATCTACCCCACTCACTTGTTCAGCGGCGGTCTGGTAGTTACGAGCCGTTTTACCCCCGCCCACGGTCAAAATAAAACGATCCCCTTGGTCAATCCGACGATCAATAAACTGCTTAAATTCTTTTAGATAGTCGGTATCAATAGCGCCTGGAACCACAATTGACCCACCCAGAGAAAGTACATAAAGTGCCATGTTTGGTTAGTTTGACTTAGTGCCTAGTTCAATGGCTTCTAACTGACTAACGATGCCATTGTTTAGTTGAAACCGTAGTATGGTCCGCATCTGATGAAATCCCTGGCGACCAGCCGCTCCCGGATTCAGACAAAGCATATTGTTACGCTGTTCGTCTTTTATCACTTTCAAAATATGGGAATGCCCGCATACGAACAAATCTGCCGAACGTTCTGACAGATTTTTTCGCACCCTAGGATTATACTTCGGTGGATAACCGCCGATATGGGTCATCCAGATACAGACTCCTTCTCGTTCTATCCAACAGTCCATCGGCAGCAATTTTCGTACTTCTTCACTATCTATATTTCCAAAAACAGCCTGCGTAGGTTTAAAAGTTTGCAGTTCAGTTAGCAGTCCTACTGAACCAATATCGCCGGCGTGCCATAGTTCATCACAATCAGCAAAGTAATCAAAAATCTGGGGGTCAAGGTAATTGTGTGTATCTGATAGTAATCCTATTTTCATGTAACCAGCTGTTTCCTTAATATGGTGATTGCCAATGTGCAGTAAATTTCTTTTTTTACTAAAGCAGCAATCTACTTTGCTTAACGATGGAAAAACTGATTAATAAAGTCCTGATTCTTCCGCTTTGTTTACTGCTTAGTACTCAAATTCAAGCTCAAGACTCAACTGACTATCCTGAAAGACTTCGGCGCTCAGAAAGCTTCTTCGGCCTACACTTCGACTTCCACGCCCGAACCACTGACCAGGACGTAGGAGAAACCCTGACAGAGGAAATGATTGATAGTATGCTGGTAGCAGTGCAGCCCGACTTTATCCAGGTTGATTGCAAAGGTCATCCGGGCATTACCAGCTATCCGACTGAGACAGAAATAGGCACGCATGTTGCAAGTTTCACGCAAGATCCACTGATGTTAATTCGGGGGGTTACAGCTCGCCGGGGAGTTGGTTTGTACGTGCACTACTCTGGTGTGATTGATCGACAGGTAGTATCTTCTCATCCTCAGTGGGCCAGTTTGGATGAAGCTGGGCAGCCAAACAGTCGGGGTGGCCTATCGGTATACAGTCCCTATGTGGATGAATTGCTGATTCCGCAACTAAAGGAGTTAAGCAGCAGGTACAATATTGACGGAGCCTGGGTAGACGGCGAATGCTGGGGGCTCCAACCCGATTATAATCAGTTACTTACCAATCCCTTTTTAGAAGAATCGGGCTTGAGTACAGTTCCCCAGTCACCTGCCGATGCCCATTATTCGGACTTTCTGGAATTCAATCGACAAGGCTTTCTGAAGTATCTGGCACACTACGTAGATGCTATTCACGCTTACAACTCTGATTTTCAGGTAACTAGCAACTGGGCGTACTCTTCCTTTATGCCCGAAGCGGTGAATACCAACGTAGATTATCTTTCAGGCGATCTTACTCCCGCTAATGCGGTATATCGTGCCGCTTTTGAGTCTCGCTGTCTGGCCCCACAAGGGAAGCCCTGGGATATCATGGCCTGGAGCTTTGCCTGGGGACGAGAACTAGGCAACTCGACCAAAACTGCTTTGCAATTGCAACAGGAAGCTGCTCAGGTGCTAGCAATGGGCGGTGGTTTTCAGGTCTACTTCAAGCAGAACCGCGATGCATCCATCCAGCCCTGGACTGTTCCGATTATGCAGGAAGTAGCCGAGTTCTGCCGAGCTCGTCAGCAGTATACCCATAAAGCTAAGCCAGTCCCCCAAATAGCTCTGCTCTATTCAAATGCTGGTTATAAGGCCAAAACTAATAATATTTATAGCCCCTGGAACAATGAGTTAGTACCTTCTCAAGGGATTTTGTACGCCCTGCTGGATGGACAGCAATGCGTAGAAGTTCTTCGCGAGCATCATCTACAGGGAAATATGAACCAGTACCCACTAATTGTGATTCCGGAATGGGAGTATTTGGAACCGCAGTTCATTGATGAACTCAAACAATACGTAAGCAGCGGAGGTAACCTGTTGGTAATAGGCGCTAAAGCTGTGGATAATTTTCAGGATATACTGGAAATTAATCTGGCTGATGCGGTAGTAGATCAGGTGCGTCAGTTAGGTTACAATAATCATTTGGCAGGACTTAGAACCATTTATCGCCCGGCTACTTTGCAAGAAGAAGCCGAATCATTCGGTACGCTTTATACGCTGATGGACGATCGTTTTGATGAACAATCGGTAATTGCCTCAATTGCTAATTACGGTGAGGGAAAAGTGGCCGGCGTGTACGCTAATTTGGGTGAAGTTTACCTGAACCGTAAAACTCCGGTGTACCGCGATTTTTTAAGTGGATTGGTCGCTGAGTTGTTTTCCGAGCCGATGGTTGCAGTAGAAGGTAGCAGGAAAGTACATGTAGCGGTTAACCGCAAGAATGAGCAGTTGCTCATCAATCTGGTAAATACCTCGGGTGAGCATGCCAATGAAGATGTATACGTTCTGGACGAAATACCCTCGATTGGCCCATTGACCGTTTCCATCCGCACTCCCAATTGCCCTCAAAAGATGATGTTGCAGCCCGAAAATATCCCGCTAGATTTCGCTTATGAGAAAGATATAACACAAGTGACAATTCCAGAATTGAAGATTCACTCAATTGTTGTGATTGATGAGTAAACTTATCAGGTAAATACCAACATTTTTTCTTGCCTCAGAAAGGCTGAATTGTACCTTTGCCCTAACCCAAGCCGTATTTCTGTGAACTCACTTTCGTCTATTCAACGGCTTTTTTTGTTAGCGCTCGGCCTGATGTTTTTTTATCTGGTGCTGACGCGTGTCTCCGTTCTTTCCTCTTGGCTTCCCGAAGCTAAATGGTGGAAAGCAACCCTCGGTTTACTCTTCGGAATAGTTACTTTGATCTGGTATTTTCGCGCTCAACGTTCCCGTCATGACTCTTGACGTAGAATTTCTCTCCCGCCTTCAGTTTGCTTTCACCATCATGTTTCATTACATCTTTCCCCCTTTTAGCATCGGGATGGGTTTGCTGCTGGTGATCTACGAGTCGCTCTACTTCTTTACCCGCAAGAAGGTATACGAATCTATTACTCGCTTCTGGATAAAAATCTTTGCTGCTAACTTTTCTATCGGAGTAGCCACGGGTATTGTGATGGAGTTTGAGTTTGGCACTAATTGGGCACGCTATTCCCGCTTTGTGGGCGATATTTTCGGTTCACCTTTGGCAGCCGAAGGTATCTTCGCCTTTTTCCTGGAATCAGGTTTCTTAGCTGTCTTACTATTTGGCTGGCATAAGGTAAAACCCGGCTTTCACCTTTTTTCTACCTGAATGGTTGCCCTAGGCTCGATGATGTCCGCCTTCTGGATTGTAGTAGCGAATTCCTGGCAACAAACTCCGGTAGCATATGAGTTAGCAACTACCGTGGATGGTTACACTCGGGCAGTGATTACCGATTTTTGGGCAGTAGTATTCAATCCATCATCGATGGTACGATTCTCTCACTCGGTTGTTGGAGCCTTCGTGCAAGGCGCCTTTTTGGTGCTAAGTGTTTCGGCTTACTTTATCATCAAGAAAAGAAATCTAGAATTTGCCTATCGCTCGTTTACTATTGCCCTAATTGTAGCTGCCGTAGCGTCGTTAGCTCAACCGCTGATCGGACACAATCACGCTCAGGTAGTGGGGGAATATCAACCCGCCAAGCTAGCTGCTTTTGAAGGCTTATACGAAACCCAGACCCGAGCCCCGTTGGCAATTATTGGCTACACTGATCCTGAAGAACAAAAAACAGTAGCGCTAGAAATTCCCGGAATGCTGAGTTGGCTGCTGTACGAAGATTGTGACGCCGAAGTAGCCGGACTAGATCAATTTCCCAAAGAAGATTGGCCACCCGTTGCTCAGGTATTTCAATCGTACCATTTAATGGTAGGGCTAGGAGGAATATTCATTGGTATTACTTTGTTAAGTTTGTTTCTACTGTGGCGAAAGGCATTGTTTGATAAAACCTGGCTGATGCGCCTGTTTATTCCGATGGTAGCTTTACCGGTCATTGCTAACCAAGCTGGATGGTATTCCGCTGAACGAGGTCGCCAGCCCTGGATTGTACAGGGATTACTTCGTACCAAAGACGGTCTTTCCGAATCAGTACAAGCTCCCGAAGTGTTGATTTCACTGGTCTTATTTGCGGTTGTGTACGCCTTACTTTTCTTCGTCTGGCTGTACGTATTAGATCGAGAAATCAAACATGGTCCAGAAGATCATACTCTTGCTCCCGAAGTAGGATATTTGCAAAAGGGCGAGCGGGTGAATGCAGTAAAGAAACTCACAGGATCTAATGACTAATGAATGATGATTAATGAATAATGGCTTTTACTAATTGTATTCATTCGTCATTATTCATCATTCATTAATCATCAAAATTATGGACTATAACGTTATCTGGTATATCATCATCGGTTTATTGCTCATTGGTTACGCCATTCTGGATGGATTTGATCTGGGAGTAGGCGCCTTACACTTGCTGAGTAAGGGCGATACTAATCGGCGGATTATGCTGAACTCTATTGGTCCGGTTTGGGATGGTAATGAGGTTTGGCTGATTACCGCCGGTGGTGCCCTATTCGCGGCTTTTCCTGAGGTGTACGCTACGGCTTTCTCAAGCTTTTATCTACCGTTTATGCTATTGTTAATTGCGCTGATTTTTCGGGCAGTATCCATTGAATTCAGGAGTAAAGAACCCAACAAACGGTGGCGAAGCACCTGGGACACAGGATTTAGTCTAGGTTCTATCGTTGCTGCCATTCTGTTTGGTATTGCAATTGGCAACGTAGTAGTCGGCTTTGCCATTGGTGCCAATAAGGTGTATCAGGGCAGTTTTCTGGATTTAATTAGCCCGTACACACTACTTACTGGCTTTTTTAATCTGGCGATGTTTACCATGCATGGTGCCATGTATCTTAACCTCAAAACACAAGGCGATTTACAAGCTCAGGTGCAACGCTGGGCAAAGAATGCTTACTTTGTTTTCCTCGCAATATTTACCTTAACTACAGCAGCCACACTCTATCTACAGCCCACCATGATCGCTAATTTTTCGTTTGGGTTAGTAGAGGTGCCCGGCAAAGCTCACGAACTGGTTCAACAGCACCAAACATTGGTTTCATTGGTAGCCTGGCTCATCGTCATCCTGAATGTGCTGTCTATCGCCAATATTCCTCGCGCTCTAGCGAAGGATAAACCGATGCAAGCATTTATCTCATCTGCCTGTACTATCGCTGCCATTGTACTACTATTTGCTCTGGGCATTTTCCCGAATATGCTGGTATCTAATCTCTCGCCCGATTATAGTATTGACATTTACAATGGATCTTCCAGTCAATACACACTACGAACCATGTTCTGGGTAGCTATTTGGGGCTTACCCTTCGTAATCGGCTATACGTCGTTAATCTACTGGACGTACCGCGGTAGAACGGAGTTGAACGAAAGCAGCTACTAGCAATTGAAAATTGACAAGGGATAGTTGATAAGGAATAATAAAGAATCCGATAGCTTGAGCACAACTATTCTACTGGCTTAATTCAGTTTTTGCTGGTATTCTTCAAGCTTGTTCCATATAGAGAAGAACTGCTGAACACCCTCTTCACTGGTTAAATCAGTATTTATCAGTAAGATTCGTCCGATTTTATTTTTTGTATTGAAAAACATAAAAGACGATACTCCGGGGTCTCCTCCGGTGTGACCAACGTAGTCTTGGGCTGAGAACCCTATAAAAATGCCAAAATTATACTCATCGTTATAGGGGTTTTCGGCATCACGCTCTTCAAAGTTTTCGTCACCTAATTGCAATTTATACAATTCACTATAGCTAGCTTCTGTCAGAAGCGAGCCTTTTCCGGAATAACCCCGAATTAGCTCAACCAGATATTTACTCAAATCATTGATAGATGTGATTAGCCCGCCATCAGGATAGGTGATGAGAGAATAGAATGGGATTTGCTCCGTTGTGCTGGCGTATAATTTTGTATGCCTAGAAAAGTCTATTTCATCAAAATACCATCCCGAAGATTCCATTTTCAGGGGTCCTAAGATGTGTTTCTTCGTAAACTCGCTATACTTTTCTTCGGTAGCAGATTCTAGGACAAGTGCAGCTAAGGTGGCTCCCAAATTGGTGTATTCAAATAGTTGACCGGGAGGCTTATTCAAGAACACTTCTTGGGAGTACCACTCCCCTTTCTCACTGAGTAAACTTTCTAAAAAAAGCTGCATAGAGGTATTATCCGAAGGCGGGTTAAAATCTTCCGGAATCTTCATTGAATCAGACTGAATACTATCCCTGGGATCTTTTAAGATGTATGATTTTTCTCCGTAAATATCCCCGTCAGTAATTGAAGAAGTATGGGTTGCCAGATGCCGTATTGTGATTTCTTGGTCAGGGAAGTTAGGGTTTCTCACATCAAAAGTCAGGAATTTAGAAATTGGATCGTCTAAGTTTAGTTTTCCCATTTCCTGGGCCTTTAGTAATGCAATACCTATCAGAGTTTTGGATACTGAGGCAATATTTTGCAAGGTGTTTTCTGAATAGCGAGTGTTATTTGAAATATCAGCAAACCCAAACCCATGTTGATACAACACATTGCCCTCACTCACAATAGCCACCGAGAAGCCATTAATCACTCCGTTGGATTGTATTTCATTTAATTCGGAGGTGAGAGAATCTTTTACGCTCTCAACCTCACTCTGAGGGTTTTCAACTGACGCCTGTTTCTGATTACAAGAGATGAGTAGAGTAGTAATAAATAGTACTGACAATATTTTTTCCATCTGTTTACTTCAACATTACTGGTTTATGAGGATGTGGGCAAACTTACAAAACTGGTTGTAGTTAGGCGATAAGTAAAGTAGGAATCATCAATTACCATGTCCACTATTAATTAGCTTCCTTCTTTTTCCAGTAACGCATCAGTCCAGTAACGCTCATCCAGGAGGGATTCGCCGCTTCGTACTGTTGTATAGTTACTTCATCCGCTCCTTTCTCCCGAAGTTGGCTAGCTACGTAGGACTGAAATTGGGGTACTAACTCCTCGTGAGACTGCCCCGCCCCTATTTTTTCCTTGATCCACGCAGCCCAATTCGTCAACTGTTCTTCCAGTAGATTTAAATGAGTGTCTACATCCTCAACCCGGCCAAAGTGTGTCAGGTAAAGAGCTTCCGGTTTCAGGTTGCGAAGCAACTGAATGGACTTCTGCCAATCTTCGACGTTAATATCAGGAGGGGGGCAGGGAGGTTCAACGAGGCCACCTTTTATTCGCACTCCACCAACGTCACCGGTGAAAACCATATTATCTAACTGATAAGCAATATGGTGCACAGCGTGGCCCGGAGTATGATGGGCAATTATTTTGGTATCGCCGAAGCTTAGCTCAGTACCGTGTTCTAACGGCTGTAAATTGCTTTCGGCAATTGGCTCCATTTTTCCCCATAATCGCTCCATCTCGTCCTGATAAATCCGTTTGGCTGACTCCCACAGTTTTTGAGGGTTAGCCAGATGTTTAAATCCAAAAGGATGAACGTAGACCTTAGCTCCTTGTCCCGCCAGTGCCCAGGCGGCTCCAGCATGGTCAAAATGGATATGGCTAAGCAGCACATGCTCAATGTCAGCGAGTTGAAACCCGGCTTTCCCAACACCTTTTTGGAGCGCTTCGTAGGTTGAATAAGGACCAGTTTCAATCAGTACTGGTCCATCAGAAGTTTCAAGAAGGTAACTGGCAATGGCCTGAGGAATATTTAAAAAGTCCAGATCCAGGGTATGTATCATTGTTATTTCGGGTTAGGTTCTCAAATTAAGGGCAATTGCTTCAAATAGCAACGACTAAATATAACCAGCCACCCAATAAGCCAGCATACCTACGCATTCCCGAATAACAATTTCAAAGCTACCGATGGCCGATGAGGTGGGGATAATTAGCCAGTCGGGGGTGAATTTAGGAGTGTCACTGCGCATACTCACCGGAAAGGGATCAGCAGCAACCCCTACTTTTTCAAAGCAAGCTTCCGCTCGGCGCATGTGATAGGCCGAGGTTATCAGTAAAACAGTTCCGGAAATATTTTGGTCGGCCAGAATATCCTTACTGTTCAGGGCATTTTCATGGGTATTGCGCGAAGTTGCTTCTACTAAAATATCGGCCTCGGGTATTTGGGCGTGATCCAATATCCTTTTTAATGAAATGGCTTCGGGCACACTATCAGTTAGTAATTTACCCGAGCCTCCACTCAACAGGATTTTCTCAATTTTACCTTCCCGATACAACTGAATAGCGTGCAGTATCCGGTCGGCATCGCCCACCACATGGCTACGGTCCCGTGGTTCTTTATCTGTTGTAATGCCGCCCAGAACAATTCCCACCGAGTACTTTGGCAATGACGCAATAGACTGAGGCTGAACTTCCCAAACAAGCATCAATAGATTACCGATAAATAAATTGGTGAACAACAGCAGCAAGACGAAACCCAGAATAAAAAACTGCTTTCGGAATCTCTTCCAAAAAATGCACAACAGAAACGCCAGCACCACCAGCGTTACGGGCATCACTAAAAAGTAGAGGGTTTTAGAAAGGATGAAAAACAAGAATTAGTAGTGTTTAGGTGTTATAGTATTAGAGTGTTAAGGTGCTAAAATACTTTAACACTCCGCCTTTAGGACTCAATCGTAGTAGTGAACACATTTTCATTTCCCACCATATCGCGCACTTTTACTTTCACTTCGCCCTTTAGGGGTTTAGATTTGTCCATCCGGTCGGACCAGATGAGTTCCCGTTTGTAATCATAGTGCATGAGCAACCACTCACCGTCAACGTAGGCTTCGTACTCGCGAATACCGGAAATAGCGTCCTTTATTTTAAATCGTAACCGGCTAGGGCTAATACTGAGCGGCGTAATGACTGGGGCAATAGTGTCTACTTGCAGTTTAAAGTCTCCAAAGGTACGTGTACGGAAACTGATGTTGTCGCCTTTCCAGGTTCCGCCTTCGTAGCCCAAATCCCCCTTACTATCAATACGGTATACCGACATCTTATCGCGTGGCCCTTCGGGAAACTGCCGGGGCTTGAGCAGGACCTGCATATTTTGCCGCAGCGGCACGTTATTCTTATGAATGCAGAATAGCTCCTTTCCAGCTTCGTGCTCGTGGTTCATCTGTAAAAAAAGGGTATCAAACAGAGCTGACTTAGGAAAAGTAACATTCATGCGGGGCTGATAAAAGCTGAATGCACTTTTGGAAGGTACCCGAACCTTTATTCCTAGCGTACTTACCTCACCACAAATATCAACCGAATCGGGAATACACCGATTTAGATACCAGAGGTACACAGCCACATCGTTTACTACGTAGGCTGGGGGTTCCTCTAATGTGCTGCGTTCCGCGTAGAATTTAGCTAGCTTTCGTTCGTAGATTCCTTCCGGGCTTTTCTTTACTGGGGCGAATACTTGTAGCACATTTTCTCGCACGTGAAAGTTCTGATTAGAATAGGGCTTATTGAAGTAGCGTACTTTCAGTTGTTCGCTGCTTTGGGGCTGTCCTTGCAAGGTAAACTCAACCCGGCTAGTATTACCGTATATGTCGCTCAGCTTAATTTGGGCTAGATGTGACTGATTATCGTTAATCGTGATTCTTCCCTTCTGAGAATTAGTTTTATAGAAAGGTAAGGTATTACCATCGGCCACGTACAGCCGGAAAAACGTGCGGTTCTGTCGGTAGCGCTCCTCATAATTGGCATGTACGTGAATATTCTTGGCTTGCGAAAAAGCAAACTTATCCATTAAGCACAGAAACTGACGCTCACCATCCAAGCTTAGCTCGGTTTCTTTTACCCCATAAACGTTCCTCACGCCGGTAGCCTTATCAAAAGCGGCTACTTCTACACCAATGGTTCCTCGAACATCAATCGGCTCAGATACTACGTACTTACCGTTTTGTTCTTTCAAACTAAATTCAAAGCGACCAAATTGCCCGTTAATACGAGCGTTTTCGTCCATGGTAGTCAACGCAATTCTTCGAACGTAGGGTGGTACACGATCAATAATCTCTTTAAAACCAAACTGAAGTGGATCCATCGGACGCTGATTGGCATCTCTAATCTCGAAGTGCAGGTGAGGACCGCCCGAAGAACCGGAGTTTCCAGCCTTGCCAATCACCTCACCTCGTTTCACTGCCAACTCACCCTTCTGAGGGAATAGCTCGATGGTAAACGATTTCTTTTTGTACTGGGCTTTTTTGACGTATTGCTGAATCAGGTCGTTGAATTCATGCAGATGAGCATAAGTGCTGACGGTACCATTAGGGTGCTGAATATACAGAGCATTTCCGTAGCCGCCATAGGATATTTTGATACGATTAATGTAACCATCGGCCGTAGCGTGCACAGGGGCCCCAACCACTCCACCTACCTTAATGTCTATTCCAGCGTGGAGATGCGAACTCCGCAACTCGCAATAGTTACCCGAAAGGTAGTTACGCTCTCCGGGTTTAATGGGGAATAGATAATAATTATCACTCTCAAAGCCTACCGAAGCAAACAATACCGGAATCGCCAATAATACAAGTACCCTACTTAATTTCACAGGTCAATAATTTTTGGTCTTCAACATAGGCTACCAGCGTATTTCCCCGCTGGATAGGCCCCACCCCTTTGGGTGTTCCGGTAAACAAAATATCTCCTTTTTTTAGCGTAATAAACTGCGAAACGTACGCAATCAATTGGTCAATCGGAAAAAGCATCAGGCTGGTATTTCCTTGTTGCTTCAACTCACCATCAACCTCTAATCTAAAATTCAGATTCTGTAAATCCGGAAACTGCCCTTTGTCAACAAAGTCGGAAATTGGGGCCGAACCATTGAACCCCTTGGCTAGCAACCAGGGAAGCCCTTTCTCCTTCGCTTTTTGTTGCAAATCTCTTGCCGTAAAATCTATACCAATGCCGATGGTATCGTAATATTTGGGGGCAAACTTTTCCTGAATATATTTACCCTCCTTACTAATCTTTACCAGGATTTCTACTTCGTAATGAATATCTTGGGAGAATTCCGGATAGTAAAATGGGTCGTTATTCTTTAGTATCGCGGTATCAGGCTTCATAAACACCACCGGTTCACTGGGTCTTTCGTTTTTTAATTCGGCAATATGTTCAGTGTAATTACGTCCAATCGCGATAATTTTCATGGTATAGGGTAGTTTTTTGGCGAGTATACTAAGGGAAATTGCGAATCGCAATTTGTTAGCAACAATTTAGTTTTTTCAAGGGTTGTTGGATAGCTGACAAGTCGATAAGGTAGTTAGCATTTTAACGTTAAGAACAAACCAAAAGTATTTCTTACCTGCGTAAGGTAGTCAGTGTAAAAATGGTTAATTACAGTCTAAACCCACTTTTCGTTTGAATTTACCCCCTACCTTCACTAATATGCGTTCTTATCTATATTACCGCCTTAACCGGCCTAATAAACAGTAAGCAAACCATGAGCAAACATACCTACGAATACGGAGTCATCGGAAATTGTGCCTTTCTGGCCCACATCGGAAAAGATACGAATGTAGGCTGGCTTTGCTGGCCTCGCTTTGACAGTAGTTTTGTTTTTGGCGGAATTCTGGATGAACAGAAAGGCGGAGAATTTAGTATTAAACCCAGTGCCGAGCACTTTGAGTCTAACCAATACTACTGGGAAAACACGAATGTGCTCTGCACCGAAATTACCACTCCGGAAGGCAAGTACAAAATCACCGATTTTGCTCCCCGCTTCGTACAGTATGACCGCTACTTTAAGCCGCTGATGCTAATTAGGAAGGTTGAGCCTCTGTCAGGCACTCCTTTAATCAAGGTCACTTGCAACCCCAAAGGAGAATACGGCAGTGTTGATCTATCGCATAATCAAGCCAGTAACCATATTAAATTTCTAGGCTTAGGAAACGAAATTCGTCTAACTACCGATATTTCACTCACCCATATTCAGGAAAATAACTACTTTGTATTAAATGACACAAAATATCTGGTACTAACCTATGGTGCTCCTCTGGAAGCTCCGGTAAGCAGTACTTCGGAAACCTTTCTACAAAATACCGTAAACTACTGGCGCAACTGGGTGAAGAGTACTAGTATCAAGAACTTCGGCCAGCGGGAAGTGCTACGCTCAGCTTTGGTTCTAAAGATCCACCAGTACGAAGATACCGGAGGAATTATCGCCGCCGCTACCACCAGCTTACCTGAATCACCAGGGAGCGGACGTAACTGGGATTACCGTTACTGTTGGCTTCGCGATACTTACTATACCCTAAATGCTTTTAACAATATTGGTCACTTTGAAGAGCTGGAACGCTACTTTCACTACATCGCCAATATTTCGGCCACACAGGAAGAACGATACCAACCCTTATATGCTATCAGTGGTCGCGATCAGCTCGTAGAGCGAATTATTGAGCTGGATGGTTACAAAGGAAACACTCCGGTTCGGATTGGTAACCAGGCTTACGAGCATATTCAGAATGATGTTTACGGGCAAGTGCTTCTTTCGCTACTTCCCCTGTACGTTGATTTTCGCTTTAACCAGGATGAGCGAGCCGGTTCGGATAAACTAGCAGCAGACGTACTAAATCGTATTGAGAAGTTCATTCAGGAGCCGGATGCTGGACTTTGGGAGTTTCGCGACTTTAAACAATTGCACTGCTACACCTACTTGTTTCACTGGGCAGGTAGCTCAGCCGCTATCAAAATTGCCAATTTCATGAAGGACGAGCCTCTCAAGAAAAAAGCTATTCACTTGCGGGACTTAGCGGCAAATAAAATTGAAGCTTGTTACGATCCATCCCGAAAGGTATACACTCAGGCTATTGGCGTTAATAATCTGGATGCCAGCACCCTCCAGCTCATCATGATGAACTACCTAGATAGCGATTCGGATCGGGCCAAACAACATTTAATTAACCTGGAGAAAGAGCTTCGTACCGAAGGGGGCTTATTCTACCGTTACAAACACGCCGATGACTTTGGCATGCCCGAAACCACCTTTTTAATATGCGGATTCTGGTATATTGAAGCTCTCGCCTGTGTGGGTCGTCTCGACGAGGCCATTGAAACTTTCGAAAATATTATGAAGTTCAGCAATCACGTAGGGCTTTTCAGTGAAGACGTTGATGCCACTAACGGCAGCCAGTGGGGTAACTTTCCGCAGGCCTACAGCCACGTGGGCCTGGTAAACGCCGCCTTCCGTATTGCTACCCGCCTTGATCAACCCACCTTTCTAGGGAAAGCTTAACGAGTGATCGTTTCCTAGCCGGCTTAGCCTTCTTCAATCATGGTTTTAAGCAGATTGCGTACATCCTTGTAGGAATTCACGTTGAACCGGGCGGCAGAAGTTTTGCTGCCTACTTTAATGGTATATGCTTCCTTCGGCATAGCACGAAATGTATCTTCATCAGTGGCATCATCGCCGATAGCCATCACAAAGTCGTAGGAGGTTTGCTCCCTCCACTGTAAGGCCGTACGGCCCTTATTTACTTCTCGGTCTTTTATCTCTACCACATGGTCGCCTTCCAGAACCTGAAGATTACTATTAGAGGATATATACTTGAGGTGACTGGCCAATTCACGTGTACGCAATTCGCCCAGCCCGGTTTCTACCTTGCGATAGTGCCAAACCAACGAAAAGTCTTTTTCTTCAATGAATGACCCTGGGGTACGCTGCACATACATTTCCAGGATCGGCATAATTTCACTCTTCCATTCGCCCTTCATGGCTACTACCGTACGCCATTCTTTTTCTCGTTCTCGCAGCCAGACTCCGTGTTCGGCGATTAGCGTGACGTCAAATTCACCCATCCACTCTTCTAAGGTGTCTTTATCACGACCGCTAATTACCACAACCTTGTTTTTCTTTTCCTTCACTAAATTCCGCATGATTCCCTTAAGCTCGTCGTCGGGCTTGGCCTCACGGGGGTCGCTATGAAAACCAGTGAGCGTACCATCGTAGTCTAAGAAGATCAGGCGTTCTTCAGACTTGTTAAATTCCTTAAGCATTTTTTCTTGCGATAGGTCGTCTAAATGGCGCGTCTGCATACTGTGTTGTCTTTCCTTAATAGTGGCTAAACTTTCCATAAATAGATTTACCCAGTGAGATATGTTATAACGTTTGAGTGAATTTTGCATGTTAGTAATATGCTGAATCTGCTCTTCTTCGGGCATCGTCAACGCCTCGTCAATGGCTTCTACTAACTGGTTGGTATCATTGGGGTTAATAAGAATTGAGTCGGATAGCTCCTTGGAGGCTCCGCACATTTCACTTAAGATCAGTACTCCTTTCTTATTGATTTTACTAGCAATAAATTCTTTGCAAACCAGATTCATGCCGTCTCGCATCGGAGTCACCAGAGCCACATCGGCCATACGGTAGAAGGCCGAAAGCTCTTCCAGCGGGAATGATCGGTAAAAGAAATGAACCGGTGTCCAGTTAATTTTTCCATACTTACCATTGATGCGGCCCACCAACCGGTCTACTTCTTCCTTTAGTTCTTTGTACTTACCCACTGAGTCGCGAGAAGGTACTACCACCATGATGAGCGAGATTTTATTCCGATACTGGGGATAGCGGTCGAAAAACATCTCGAAGGCCTCTAACCGCTGAGGAATGCCTTTAGAATAATCTAAGCGGTCAATAGATAAAATTAGTTTCTGATCTCCAAGTGATATGCGATAGTGCACTTCCCGTTCCAATGCTTCGGGCGAAGCTGCCGCCTGAGCGTACTTATCGTAGTCGATTCCCATCGGAAAGGAATCAACCATTACCTGTCGGTTCTTCACGGTTACCTGCCCCTGAGAACTACTTAGTCCGGCCAAACGGCTGACTGAACTCAAAAAGTGGCGCATATCATCGTAGGTATGAAACCCGATTAGATCGGAGCCTAGTACCCCGTTGAGCAGCTCGCGTCGCCAGGGTATCAGGCGGAAAATCTCGTAAGAAGGAAATGGGATGTGTAGGAAAAAACCAATACTCAGATCCGGTTGAGCTTCCCGAAGCATACCGGGCACCAGCATTAACTGATAATCATGAATCCACAAGGTATCGTCTGGTTCGGCCTTCTTCAAAATTTCATCTACAAACTTACGGTTTACCCGCTTGTAAGCATCCCAAAGCCGAGGTTCGTAAATGGCATACTGAGTGAAGTAGTGAAAGTTAGGCCAGAGGGTTTCGTTACTAAACCCTTCGTAAAAGTCTTTTATATCCTCTTCCGTCAGAAAGACAGGAACCATACTTTCTTCACCAATAGACTCGGTAATTTCTGCTTTCTCCTCTTTCTTACTAGTAACTAAACCTGGCCAGCCAATCCAAAGATTATTACCCTCCTTGTAGATAGAACCCAAGCCGGTGGCTAACCCTCCAGCACTGGTTTGGTACTCTAGTTGCTTTTTTTCGTCACGAGAAATTTTAATCGGGAGGCGATTAGAAACAATAATGGTCTTAGCCATAAATTAGCAGGTTGAAAGCTAGTTTAGTGTTTATGAAAGTTTAAAAAGTACCGCTCCTAAGTTACTATAAAAAGTAGGGAAAATCCGAAGGATTCAGGCTAAAATCTTGATTTCAGACTTCGCAGTTTAATCTCGGTAAGTTTGCGTTTGGTATCTAGCGGAAAGTCACCCTTCATCACCCAGTCGTAAAAAGCCGGTTCCGAAGCCAGCACATACTCTACCGTTTTGTTCTTGTGCTTACCGAAATTAATAATTTCAACCCCTTCTTCATTAAAGGTCATCCGGCCGGCTAAGTCTACCATTTTAGTCGTAGAGACCTGGTGCAAAGCTTCAACATCGTTGCGAATCACTCCTACCTCGTTTCCTTGTAAATCCGTCACCATTTTCTCATCATATTTCTCTACCTGGGCTAGTAGCACCTCCAGTGTAGCTTTGGTATCCGCTTCGGCACTGTGGGCGTTCTCTAAGGTTTTGTTACAGTAAAATTGATAAGCAGCCGAGAGCGTGCGCTTTTCCATCAGATGAAAGATCTTCTGAGCATCCACTAGCTTACGCCTGCTAATGTCAAACTCAATATTTTCCCGTAGAAAGGCTTCTACCAGAATGGGAACATCAAACTTGATAATATTAAAACCTGCCAGATCACAGCCCTCCAAAAACTTATGCAAGTTGCGGGCAATCTCCTTAAAGGTAGGAGCATCCTTCACGTCTTCGTCGTATATGCCATGAATCAGGCTGGTTTCCGCGGGAATGGGAACCTGAGGATTAATCCGCTGCGTGTAGACCTCTCTCTCTTGGCTAGGTAACACCTTGATAAAAGACAGTTCCACAATCCGATCCTTCGTCACGTTTACACCCGTAGTTTCCAGATCAAAAAATACTAATGGATTCTTCAGTTTAAGGTTTATCATTTATATCAATAGTTCGATTGCTCAATTGTTGATAGTTTTTAGTCCACAGTCCATTGTCTCTATTCATTTACTTCGGTCTTCCATCTCCGGACTTCTCATTTCTACCTTCCTGCTTCTAGCTTCGGCCTTCTAACTTCCAGTCACCTCTTCCCCTAATTCTACCAAGTCCAGTCCGCCGAAGGTACCGGAACTCATCATCAGCAGGTTCTTATTATCCCATTGCTGTTCAGTTAAGTAATTTTTAAGCTCTTGGGTTTGGGTGAAGATCAGAATATCGTCCTGGTCAAAGGCTTTTTTTAGTTGATCATCCATCAGCGGCTCCAGCTTTTTATGCTTGGATACTTCCGGATTGTGGTAGACTATGGCCACATCGGCATCCTTAAGGGTATCGCGGTACTGGCTGATAAACTCAGGATTGAGACTACTGTAGGTATGCAGTTCTACACATGCCACTAGAGTACGATTGGGAAACTGATTCTTCACCGCTTGGGTGGTAGCCAATAACTTAGAAGGGGCGTGAGCAAAATCTTTATATAGTAAAGTTTGTCCATTTTGGGCAACCAATTCCAACCGCATTTTCGCACCCTCGAAAGAACCAACGGCAGAATAGAACTGGGCTTCCGTAACCCCAATCCGCTTGCAGACTTCTAAAGCACCGCTAATATTCTGCATATTGTGGGCACCAAATAGTTTTACTGGAACCTCTCCTTCGGGTGTTTTAAGATAGGATTTACCATCTCGTACCACGTGCGGATGGGTTTTGTACTCAATACGAGCAACGTCTGCCCGCTCTTTGCGTCCAATGACTGTCGCCATATCATCCTCTTCACAGAAAATCAGTACTCCTGCCTTTGGTGAAGCATCGGCAAACAAATCGAACTGCTGTACGTATTCTTCTTCCGTTCTAAAAACATTATAGTGATCCCAGGCAATTCCGCTAATCAAACCAATATGATGGTGATACTTGAGAATTTTAGGACTGCGGTCAATAGGAGACGATAGATACTCATCTCCTTCAATAATAATGACCGGAGCATTCGTCAACTGCACTCTTCCGGGTAAAGCGTCGATCTTGGCTCCAATAACGTAATCAAACTGCCGGCCCAGTTGACTAAGTACGTGCAGAATGATGGAGGTAATGGTAGTTTTTCCGTGACTACCCGCAATAACTATCCGCTGTTTATTCCGGCTGTTTTCGTAAATAAAATCAGGATAAGAAAGAATAGGAATCTCTAGTTCCTGAGCACGCTTAAGCTCCGGATTATCGGTCTGAGCGTGCATACCCAAAATCACGGCATCTAATTCTTTAGTGATCTTTTCCGGAAACCAGCCCATCACTTCCGGTAACAACCCAGCCTTCGCTAATGCGGTACGGGCCGGATCGTAGATTTCATCATCGGAGCCAGTCACCTGCACTCCTTTTTTCGCGATGTGCAAGGCCAAATCATGCATTACGCTACCGCCAATGGCGATAAAATGCACTCGTTTCAGTGGATTCTGCATAAAAATACGTTGATGGCGTTAATGTTCGCGCAAAGTTAGGACAAAATGCCTGATGGGCAAATGGAGGAGAGCGGGAAGCCCGAAGACTGAAGTTTGGAGTTAAGAGTTGGAGCTTGGATTTATAAAGGGAGTCTTAAGAATTAATCGCTATCATGAAACAGTAACCAAACCGTGACAGTCAGTCTCATTTCTGTAGACTGTGGACTAATAACTGCTCGTCAGTTCAAAGTCTTCACGTTGGGAATCGAGTAGGCGGCCGTGTTCGCATTTGAGTACGCGGGCGGGATAGCTGCGGACAAACTCATGACTATGGGTAGCCATCAGCACGGTGGTGCCCCGTTCGTTAATTTCCTGAAACAGTCTGAGAATGCCTTCGGACACGCTAGGGTCTAGGTTACCGGTAGGCTCATCAGCTAGCAGCAGAATGGGTTCGTTAATAAGCGAACGAGCAATGGCTACCCGCTGCTGCTCCCCACCCGATAGTTGGTGGGGCAGTTTGGTACCGGCTGAGCCTAAGCCCACTTGCATCAGTACTTCGGCCAAGCGCTTTTTCATCTTAGCCCGGTCTTTCCAGCCAGTGGCCCGCATCACAAAGTTGAGGTTTTCGTCTACCGTACGGTCGGCAAACAGTTGAAAGTCCTGAAAGATAATACCCAAGCGGCGGCGCAGGTAGGGTACATCGGAACGGCTGATATTTTTAATAGAATAACCGGCTACGTCCATTTCGCCAATCCGCAGGGGTAAGTCGGCGTAGAGCGTGCGCATCAATGAGCTTTTACCGCTGCCAGTACGCCCCACCAAATACACAAACTCACCTTTAGCAATAGAAAAATGTACATCTTCCAGCACCACCTGATGCTCCTGAAAGATGCAGGCGTTCCGCACATCGAGTACTGGCTTACCCAGGAAAAGGTTCTCTTCCATTATATCTCCAGCTTTTGAATTTTCCCAAAGGGCAATCCGGCAATTACTTTACTTAACGCTTCCTCCTTTCCCTCTAGTCCGTATTTATGCAGGTTTTTTAGCTCCCGGTCGGCCCGAAAGTAGGCAATTAGTACAAAGTTATCGTCCCGTAGTTGAATATAATCCGGTATTTTAGCCTTACCCTTTACTTTAATAATGTACATAGATTCTACCCACAATGTTATACTTGCGAAGGTAGCAAAGGAAAGATGAAATGAAAAAGGTGAAAGTGGGAAGTTAGAAGACAGAAGTTCGTAGCTGGAGTTTAAAAAGCTTAAAGATGCTGTTATCTGTGGACTATGGACTATCGTCGGTTGACTAAAAAGAAAAAAAGCGGGTATCGCACCGCTACGACCGCCTACCCTTGCTCCA
>ERZ1740058.432-NODE-432-length-32439-cov-7.139915_pt1 | contig 32439 bp, 23 predicted proteins | sample MGYA00581745_ERZ1740058 | MGnify/ENA primary metagenome ERZ1740058 (study PRJEB43018, sample SAMN04849742) | marine metagenome | isolation source: floating plastic debris | place: Pacific Ocean | collected 2008-08-30 | study: EMG produced TPA metagenomics assembly... | reverse complement strand
TTCTGTTCTAAGATTTGGGCATCAATTTGTCACTTTTCTACGTCAGCCTTGTTTTCTGCACCCCGTTTCACTTCTATGCCTTTGGCTTCGGCAATCGCTTTCTTCTCTATAATGTTAGCATCTACTTCTCCCTGTTTCAAGCTTGCCTCTGATTTGGCTTCCATCACCTCGGCTTCTGCCATCCCTTTAGCAGCTTCTTCTTTAATTACCGCAGAGGCCAGTGTTTTCTTGGCATCTGCCATTTTTTCTGACGCCATTCTTTCTGCTTCTGCTTCAATTTGTTTCTTTTCTGATTCGTGTACAGCGGCTTGCTTCTTGGCTTCTGCATCCTTGAGTTGCTGTACGAGGTTGGCTTCTGCCAGTTCTTCTGCTTTGGTAATCGCTACTGACTTCTGCCGCTCGGCCTCCGCAAAAGCTTTTGTATCTCTAATTTTTTCTTCTTCCTCTACGGTAGATTTTTCTACCATTACCCGCTCGCGAATGACGGTTTGGATTTCACGTTTTTCTACTTCTACCGCTTTTTCTTTCTCGATTTGTGCTAGCGCCACGATTTTTTCTCGCTCGGTTGCTTCTAGCTCCTGTTCTTTCTTTACGCGTTCTTCTTCTACGGCTTCTGTCTTTTCTTTGGCTTTGACAGAGACAATGATCTGTCGCTCTTTATTTTCTTCAGCAATCTTTATTTCCTCATCAGTTTGGATGCGTGCTTTCTCTGATTTGAGTAGTTCCTCTGAGGTAATCTTCTTGGTTTCAGCTTCCTCACGTGCTTTAATTACCGCAATTTCACGTTTTTGTTTCTCTTCCTTCTCGGCCAATTGTCTGTTTAGCTCCAAGATGGCTTCTTGTGCTTCTACATTTTGCTTGGTGATGGTTTTTTCTTCATCACGGCGAATCTGGTTAGCCAAGATTTTTTGCTGGGCTGTAAGTTCCGTAATTTTCTTAATACCCTCAGAGTCCAAGATAAAGTCTTCTTTCAGAGAAGAGAGCGGTGTTTGTTCTAAATGGTCAATAGCACAATCATCTAGATGGTAACCATTTAAATCTCTTCCTATAATACTTAGAATGGCTTTCTTGAATTCGTCTCTTGAGTCATACAATTGTACAAAGTCGAAGCGTTTACCGGCTGTTTTTAAAGCCTCAGAGAATTTGGCATCAAAGAGAGATACCAACAGGCTTTGATCAGAAGCGATGGTACAACCAATGGACTGGGCTACGTCTTTTACATCTTCTTGCGTCTTGTTTACTTTTACGAAAAATACCACTTTGATGTCCGCCCGCATGTTGTCTTTACAGACTAAGCCTTCTACTCCTGTTCGTACTACTTCGATACTCTTCAAGGAGATATCCATAATCTCGAGCTGATGTAAAACGGGAAATACCCACATCTTCTCGAAACTTACCTTCAAGCCTCCTACCCCTGTTCGTACAAATGCTTTTCCTTGGGGTACTTTCTTAAAACAGGTGGCAAATAAGGCCAAGAAGCCTAATAATATAATGGCTAAGGCGACACCTGAGATCAGTAAAATCTGTGACAACTCCATTACTGCAAGTTTGGTTTTGTGTTCAAATACAATTTATTAGATTTAGTGTTATTCTCAAAAGGTTCAGTCATATTTCGTTAATTTTTTAAGTTATTAAATTTATTTAGCTGCTAAGTTTGTGTTCTAGTGCGTTTAGCTTTTTGGTAAGTTCTTGTATTTCTTCAGCCATAAGCCGTTGTTGTCGAGCAAGTATTTCTAGTGTAGTGCTTTCTGTTATTGAGGGCGCTTCTTGTAAAAGTGTATTAGTCGGTTCGAGTTGTTCGAACGCGCAGTCATCTAAATGATAGCCATTTAGGTCTCTTCCTATAATACTCAGCACTGCATACTTGAATTCATCTCTTGCCTTGACTAATTGTAAGGCATCGAATCGTTGTGCTGCTATTTTTAATGCCTCTATGAACTTTGCCTCAAATAAAGATTTTAGTACTTTCTCTTCCGCAGCATTTACGCCTACAGCTTGTACTACATCTTTTACATCTTCTTGCGTTTTATTGATTTTAATAAAGAAAACCACTTTGACATCTACACGCTTATTGTCTTGACATAGTAACCCCTCTGCACCATTACGTACAATCTCCAGACGTTTTATAGAAATGTCCACTATTTCTAACCGATGTATGATGGGAAGTATCCACATCTTCTCAAAGCTAACTCTTACTCCCTCTGGACTTGTTCGTACAAAGGCGCTTCCGTGTGGTACAGGCTTGTAGCAATAAACAAAGAGTAGTATAAGTATTATTAATAATACTAGCCCCAAGCTAGCGCTCCATATGATTTACGAAATATCCATAAAGTAAGTTTTGATCTACTTGAAGTTATTTACTTTAGCGCTAGTTAGGATTCCAACTCTACTAGAGAGAAAGGCTCTACGGTGTAGATTTTTTGCCCAGCATCATAGTCTACTACAAGTCCCTTTGCACCCTTATCCAATATATTTCCCTCTGTGGCCTTGATACTAATGAGTACCGGTGAGCTTAGTGTTTTTACCTTTGCTTGCCCAATACTCGCACTATTGGAAGAGATCGTTATTTCACAAATTTGCCCTACAATATCTTTATTATCACTAAATTCACTCTCAAAGTCTTTGAAAACGCTCCTCAATGGATTGGTAATATACTTTGTCATCACTAAGCTTACAGCCAGTATGGGAATGTACAGCCCCAGTTCAGTAGGAAAACTAAAAAAACCTAAGTAGTAGGTCTTAAGCATAGTGATATTCCAAGCAATCAATGCGGTAATGCTTAGAATAATCATAAAGGGAATCTTTCCGAAATTAAGAAAGAGGAGTATACTTGTCAGCCAACCCACCTTAGGAGCAGCCTCTACACCCTTAGCCATCTCTACATTTTTATCTACTGACACATCAGTGTCGGCCTCTACTTCTACCTCGAAGTCGATACCCTTGTCTGCTTCAATACCAATGTCCTGATCTACATCGACGTCTAGATCTTTACCCAAATCAAAGGAGTCTATATTAAAGATCCCCACAAATACAGTGAGCCAATAAAAAAGGCACATCAATAAGAGGGTAGAAAAAAAGAAATGTGTAGGAGAAAAAGCGACCTCTAAGACTTCTTTCATAGATGTTAGTAAGGTTAAAATCAGTTGATATATAATACAAAAATTAGCACATATTTCAAAGCAAAAAATTAGTATACTTATAGTGTTAGGCAACTATTTTTTATTCAATTCAGCCTATATTAAATTGTCTTTATAAGATGCTTTTACCTTATCAGCATGAATTCTAGCATTTTAAGATGTTTTACTATCTTATTTTTTCTTCCTGTAAGCCTTATTGCCCAACAGGGGGTTCTAAGTAATCACTGACTAAGCACAGCATAGCAACCTCTTCCTTTTGTAAATGTTTATGTAAAAGGAACTACCAATGGCACTACTGCTAATGGGAAAGAAAAACCAGCGCTCAGAATTGTAGCGACCCACTTACTTTACGGCTGCGGGTAATTACATAGATGTGTTTTACCTTGACGACGCCGAGGTACAAAGCCTTACCATTCGTAATCGCCTGAAGACACCCTACGAGCAGTTACTCCCTACACCCTTTTACTTTTGCCATCGTAGTTATGCAGTCAGTTTACACCACTTGGTCAGGGTACGTGGGAATGCCCGCAATTATGAAATACAGCTTCGCCACGTGACCACACGGATTCCTGTCTCGAGGAATAAAAGTGGCGAATTGATGGAAAAAATAGCGATTTCTTAGCCTTTTCGTCCCATTGATCCCAACCTACTCCCGCTGATCCCTTTGATTTGCAGCCACTTCATATTTCCTTTTTATTGCCATCAATAAGTTCAATCAACTAAATGCAAATCGGATGGCACTCTTTTTTAAAATCATCATTACCATACAAGCGGGTTTTGCTTCGCTTACTACAGGCTTAGGTGCAATCATCACGGCGCTGATCGCCTCTTCTTACAAACTCAATATCTTTCTTTTTATAATCGCTTTCCTAAGCTATTACAGGAATCGTCTCTATGACCCGTGGAGGCAGTTACTTTGCTCATCTCTCCATCGGCTTTGGTTTACTAGGCTGTTTTATAGTATCAGGCAACTATTTTTTATTCAATTCAGTCTATATTAAATTATCTTTACAAGATACTTTTACCTTATCAGCATGAATTCTAGCATTTTAAGATTTTTTACGGTTTTGTTTTTTCTTCCTATAAGCCTTATTGCACAGCAGGGAGTTCTAAAAGGAGTAATCACCGACCAAGCACAGCAGCCTCTTCCTTTTGTAAATGTTTATGTAAAAGGAACTACCAATGGCACTACTGCTAATGAGAAAGGAGAGTATCAGCTAACGCTCCCATATGGAGAGTACCTCATCGTTTATCAATTGATTGGTTATGCTCCTCTTACCAAGCAAGTGTCTATTACAACTAAGGCTACTGTATCGAACGTATCACTTAGTGAGGAAGCCCTACAACTTAATGAAGTAGTTATTAATACTGAAGATAACCCAGCAGATCGTATTATTCGACTAGCGAGGCAAAATAGAAAGAAGTACGCCAGAGAAGTCGACTCATTCTCTTGTAAGGTGTATTTGAAGGGGCTTAACCAGCTCGATAAAGCGCCTGAGAAAGTTATGGGCGTAGATGTAGAAGCAGATACAGGTATTGTTTACTTTTCTGAGTCCGTATCGGAACTTTATTTCAAACAACCCAACCAGTTTAAGGAGCGTATGATTGCCTCTAAAGTGAGTGGTAATAGCCAAGGCTTTAGCTTCAATCAGGCTTCTGGTATACAAGCCAACTTTTATGAAAACTTGGTAGGTACAGACTTTACAGAAAGAGGTTTGGTATCACCTATTGCAAGTAATTGCTTTCAGTATTACGACTACGAATTCGTTGGAACCTTACAAGAAGATGCTTATTTAATTAACAAGATTCAAGTAATTCCTAAGCGTACAAACGACCCTACTTTTGAAGGGTATATTTATATTGTAGAAGATAGCTGGCGGATTCACAGTGTCGATTTGAAATTAGATAAGAATAAGGTAAGTTTTATAGAAGCGGTCTCTATTGAGCAACAGTATAGTCCTATCAAAGAGAACTTATGGGTGGTTTTGTCGCAACGCTATACTTTCGAGTTCAGTGCTTTTGGTTTTAAAGGTGATGGTTACTTTCTCAGTGTTTATACAGATTACACCATCCAACCCAATGTTGGAAAGCGCTTTTTTAACAATGAAGTCCTTACCGTTGTGCCTGATGCGAATAAGAAAGATTCTACTTATTGGCAGCAAATTCGGCCGGTGCCTTTAACCGTTACTGAAGTAGAAGACTATCGTACAAAGGATAGTTTAGAGACCATAAAGGCAACAAAAGCTTATAAAGATTCTATAGACCAACGAAGGAATAGAATAAGTGTCGGAGAAATCTTCCTTAGTGGTTATACCTACCAAAATACTTATGAAAAATACAATGTTTCCTTTGGTTCTTTATTAAGCACCTTACAATATAATACTGTAGAGGGCTGGGTAATTGACTGGAAAAATCGCTTTACGAGGCGATGGGAATCACGTAAAAGCATCAGTATTACACCTACGTTGCGCTATGGTTTTAGTAACACTCGTTTTAATGCGAAATTAGCAGTAAATGCAGTTACCAACCCACTCAAAAACGAAGCTTTTACTTTAAGAGGGGGCAGATATATTTCTCAATTCAATGCGAATGAACCTATTACCCCTCTTGTAAACACGATCAGTACGCTCTTGAGTGAGCAAAACTTTATGAAAATTTATCAAAAAGATTTTGGTGAGCTACTTTATAGAAGAGAATTAGTGAATGGTATCCTCTTTACAGGCTCACTGTCTTACGAAAATAGAAACCCTCTGAATAATACTAGTGATTATACGCTGATTGATCAAGAAGGCCGCACCTTTACATCCAATGTCCCTACCAATGTAGAGCTTGCTTCTACTGCATTTGACACGCATCAGGCATTACGACTAGCGATGGTTGTAAAGTTCTCTTTTAACCAACAGTACATAAGCCGTCCTAATCGAAAAATCAACTTAGGCTCTAAATACCCCGAATTGTTTTTAGTATATGTGAAAGGGTTGCCTAGTTTAGGAAGTGATGTAGACTATGATCGTCTAGAAGCACGTATTACCTACGATGTAAAGTTGGGCTTATTGGGGGAGAGTAGCTATTACCTAGCAGGAGGTTACTTTCCTAATTCAGCGCGTATGTTCTTTCCAGATTACAAACATTTTGAGGGGAATCAGGTAATTTTTGCTCGTAACAGTGGAAATAGGTTCCAACTGTTGGATTATTATGAGTTTAGCACAACACGACCTTACGCAATAGGTCGCTTCCAACATAATTTTAATGGTTTCTTCTTGAACCGTGTTCCCTTAATTAAAAAACTACGGTTACAAGAGGTTTTCACCTTCAACTATTTACGTACAGAAACTAACGGCAACTATGTAGAAATAGGCACAGGGATAGAGCACATCTTTAAGGTGATCCGTGTAGATCATTACTGGAGCTTTCTACAAGGAGAAAGAAGAGAGACTGGCTTCCGAATAGGCCTTGGCTTTTAGCATCTATTTCCTATTGGTTTATTTACTTCAATAGGCCACTATTCACTATGAATTAACATTCAATGCCTTTGGCTGAGGGGTTAACTTGCGAAAGGCTTTTTGTTCTACAAGCTGGAAGTACAAGGTAAGTCCCAAAGAGACAATCAAGTAGCCTACTACTACATAACTAGCCCCTGCAAAGAGCTGATCTACACCAAACCAACCATTTTCTTGGCTAATGAGGAAAAAACCAAAGCCTGCTTTTATTACTTCTGCTGGTGTGGCTATTTTATGACGATCCATCAGCGCTGTATAGGCAAAAACGGCAACCATCAAGAATACGGTGTAGCTCACGATGGATAAGAAGGATAGTTTGGCAACGCTTATTAATAAATAATACATAAGCAACACAGTGAAAAATAATTGAAACCAAGCCCACATCTTAAGAAAAAAGGAGCTTTCGGTATGGTATTTTTCTCTGTTGTAAGGATCTTCGGTAATGTGTACAGGGTAGCGTTCTTTTACATCTTCAGGTCGCCAGCCTGTAGGCATAAACCAAATTCTTAGCTTATCCTTCCAGTGTTCAGTTCTCCAAGCATCTTTCATGATTCCCCATACGTGCATAAAGTTGATTAAAAAAGGATTCCAAGTACGTACAGGTTTCTTTACACCGTAGACAGGTGGTTCTTCTGGGAGTTCTTTTTGGAAAGTACCAAAAAGCTTATCCCAGATGATAAAGATTTCTGAATAGTTTTTATCTAAGTAAATATCGTTGATCGCGTGATGTACCCTATGATGAGAGGGCGTTACAATGATATGCTCCAAAAAGCCCATTTTATTGATGAGACGGGTATGGTACCAGAACTGCGCAAATAAATGTATAGGCGCTACAATGGCCACTACTTTAGCTGGCACACCCAAAAGTGCTAGCGGAATGTAGAGAAAGAAATAAATGGAAACAATGGAAGAAATGCTTTGCCTCAAGGCACAAGACAAGTTAAATTCTTCGCTGCTATGATGTACAATGTGGCGATTCCAGAATAAGTTGACTTCATGGTTGAAGCGGTGTGACCAATACCCAGCAAAATCTAATCCTACAAGGGTAAGCACATAGACAAGCACTGTAGACTGAATCTCTATCAAAGCAATGTGTTCTACCATTACTTCATAGCTTAAGATTACAACAGTAAGCCCTACTAGGCTTTTCAAGATATTGGTAATACCTGAGCTAATGCTCGAGATGGTATCCATCGCTACGTTGACGGACTTTTTTCTCCATCGACTTACGAGATACTCTATAATGATTAAAACAAGAAATCCGGGTATGGCGTAGCTTAAAGCGGCGGCGTATGTTTCCATAAATAAATTACTTTAGTAGAAATAGCGTAAAGTATAACGTTAAGAAGAACAAAATTAGTTATTTCAATAGATAATCTAAAATAATCTATGATAAAAACCTAGCGTACAGGTATTAAGCGTCATTTTATTTATCTTCTTCTACTGTCTCAAGGGGTTCTTTATTAAGTTTTACCTCTGGTAGTGTGTAGGTGAATACTACAGGGCGCTGCGCAATCTCCTGTAGTAAAGGTTTGAGCACGAGTTCAGCATTTTTTTTGGTTTGCTTTAGGATATCACTTTTCAGGGCTACTTTCTTCACTTGCCGCTCTGCTGCTTTATAAGCATTTTGAATAATTTCTGCTTCATCGAAATAGGTATTAGAGGTACTGTATACACGCGACTCTTCATGGTTTACTTTTGCATAGCAAAGCTCAGGCTTGGGTAAACGTATGTAAAGTGTGCTGTCTTTTTCCACAATGTCAGAAGGCCTAATTTTCGTCAGATCGATACACCCTACTGCTTCTCCACTAATGATTAATACTGCTTTAGGATCAAACCAAAGTGGCTTTTCTATTTTATACTCGAGTATATCTTTCATCTTGAAACGTACCAGCTCTAGCTTCCCCATAGTTTCTATCTGATTGAGTACAATATCGTGTACTTGTATGGTCTCTTCTTTCGTGAGATCGTCTATACTTAGTAAATCTCCTTTAAAAGACTCCCAAAGATAGATGGCTACCACTAGCGACAATATAAATGCGATGATCCAAATGAGTGTTCTTGTCATATTAATAAATGTATGATTAAAAATCTGTGTTTTACAAAGAATCAATATAAAAAAAGTGTTATTTTTACTAATAGCCCAAAGTACCATTTTTAAGCCGTCACACCATGAAGTCTAACTCGTCACTCTCTCAGAAGAAAATTGGCCCTACAAGCGCCCCCGTTGACTTCACTATGCCGCCTATGCCTAACGTAGTGAAGGCGAATCTCCACGTGATCAAAGACTTTTTCGACGTAGAGATAGGAAAAATTATCACACAAGATATTATCGGTATGTTAGATAAGGTGTATTTTCGTTCTCTTCTTATTAATTTTGAGGAGGCTTATCCACAACGTAATAACCCTACTGTTCCGCTTATATTTGCTAGTAATCATTCAGGGATGGCTTTCCCTTGGGATGGCATTATCTTTACACATCGCATTCATCAGCTTTGTAATTATGGGAAGGATGCTATTCGTCCTCTAACGGCTCCTATGCTCTCTCAATCCGTTTTGATGAATCCTTATCAGATCAAAAACTTCTGGCGTTTGATGGGCTGTGTAGATGCTACCTTTACCAATTTCAAGACAATGATGTACCAAAACGATCACAACCTATTAGTATATCCAGAAGGCGTACCAGGTATTGGCAAAGGCTTTAACAGGCGCTACCAGCTTCAGCGTATCTCTTCTTCTATGGTACATATGGCTATTCGCTTCAAAACTGACATTATTCCAGTGGCTACTGTTAACGCTGAATTTATAAACCCTTACACTTATTGCTCTCCTGCTATCAATCGTATCTCTCAGCTCATTGGTATTCCCTTTATTCCATTGGGTATCATTACCCCTTTTATCTTACTTTTTCCTTGGTTCTTTTATATGGCTTTTCCTGCTAAACTCACCTTTGTGAGAGGGAAGCGCATCAAACCTTACGAAATGACCTCCAAGCCTTGGGAAGACTTAGGTTACAAAGACTTAAGAGAAATTACTGATCGCATTCATCAACAAATGCAAGCAGAGCTAACTATCGCTGCTCAGACTTATGGCAAACGCCCTTACCAATGGAAGGAACTATTTAGGAGTATTGGGAAGTGTATTTGGTATTTTCCCTACACTGTTCCCTTTGGCTGGCCTTTGCTCTTTGCTGAATTTGAGCGAGTACGCTTAAAAAATAAAAATATGAGTAAAAAGCTACGCCTCGGCTTTCTTTCTACTCTTAGAATCATTCTGCGTAACCCTTTTGTACTCTGCTATTTTATTCCACTATTAGGTTGGATCCCACTGGGTATTAAAGGATTTAGACGTGTAAAACCTACCAAAGCCAGCCAGCAGGACTAACTTACTTCTCCATTCGTTCTTTCCAAAGTTCATTAAAGGACTTAGGCGCTATTTTGATGTTTTTTCTCCTTTTTCCCCAAGTATTGCCAAAGAAAAGTTTGATAACACGCGTCTTGAGCTTTCCACTAAAGCGATTCATGCGCTTGCGATGTAGCATCGCTTTTTTCCAGAATTTAAAACCACGGCGCTCTAGCCAAGTACTTTGCTTTTCTTCGATACTCTGCTTCCTATTAAGAAGCAGTAGGTTATGAATGTCTATTTTAACAGGGCAAACTGCTGTACAAGCCCCGCAGAGAGAGCTAGCGTAGCTTAAGTGTTTATAGTTCTTGAGCCCCATAAGGTGTGGCGTGATCACAGAGCCGATAGGCCCGCTGTAGGTAGTGTCGTAGGTATGCCCGCCAATATTTTTATACACTGGGCAGGTATTCAGGCAAGCACCGCAGCGAATACAATTAAGTGCTTGGCGCTTATCTACCTCGGCCAGTAAGTTTGTCCTACCGTTATCAAGCAGAATGACATACATTTTTTCTGGCCCGTCGGCTTCCTCCGCTTTTTTTGGCCCCATAAATACAGAGTTGTATACGGTGATTCTCTGTCCTGTACCACTGGTAGAAAGTAGCGACCAGAAAAGATCAAGCTGGTCAAGCTTAGGAATGACTTTCTCTATACCTACAATAGCAATATGTACCTTAGGAAAAGTGGTAGACATACGCGCATTGCCTTCGTTTTCAGTGACAGCTACACCGCCTACATCTGCAATCAAGAAGTTTCCGCCAGTAATTCCTATATCGGCATTTACGTATTTTCCCCTTAGTATTTTGCGAGCAGTAAGCGTAAGTACTTGCGCATCGTCGGTGGGTGCTATGTGGAGCTTATCTATAAATAAATCGGCGACATCTTTTTTGGACATGTGCATAGCAGGCGTCACAATGTGGTAAGGTTTCTGCCCAGCTAGTTGTACAATGTACTCCCCAAGGTCGGTCTCTATAGTTTCTATTTTTTTCTTTTCAAGAAACTCATTTAAGCCAATCTCTTCGGTAGTCATAGACTTTGACTTGACCACCGACTGTGCGGCGTGCTCTTGAAATATCTTTAAGATCGTCTTTAGTGCACTTTTACTATTTTCTGCCCAGAGCACTTTTCCACCGTTTCGCTCAAAATTTTCTTCGAACTCTAGTAAAAATTCATCTAGGTGAGCAATGGTTTGTGTCTTTATGTACGCAGCACGACTACGAGCCAAGTCATGATCTTTGTATTGTTTTAAGCCATTGTCTACTGCTCTATCGTATTTTTCTATATTAAAATTGATCGTTTCACGATGCTTTAGATCAAACGATTTTTTATCTGATATTTTGGTAAAACGCTTCGCCGTAGTCATGATTCCAATTGCTTTTGTACAACAATACTTGTATTTACAAAGGTAATGAACAAAAAATAAGTCCAATAGCCTAACGACTAGTGGACTTTCAAAGTTTATACGCGAGCCAGTTAGTGTAAATATACTACTTACCGCCTTTTCTTTTCGACATACGTTGTTTGAACTTATCTACACGTCCTGTAGTATCCAAGATCATCTTTTTACCTGTATAGAAAGGATGTGACTGAGAGCTTACCTCTATTTTTATCACGGGATACGTTTTCCCTTCAAACTCTGTTGTTTCTTCTGGGATAGAAGTAGAGCGCGTAAGGAATTTAAAATCACTCGATAAATCCCAAAAAACCACCTCTTTATATTCAGGATGAATTTCTTTCTTCATTATATTATCAAATTTGTGTTTTGTACCATGCAAAAAGGAAGGCAAATTTATGAATTCATCTTTAGAAATCCAACCTTATGAAGAAGTAAGTTGAAAAGGGTTAGATTTTAGGTCTATTTTTTTTGCAAGACTTTTGTGTAGTTTACTTTTACAGATAAAATTCTTTTATGAAGCGATTTACATTGAATTGTTTTTTACTATTTGCAGTAAGTATATCAGCAGGCTTTTTACCTAAGTTGGTCAAAACCCAACTAACAAAGGGGATTTCTATGCTGCTGCCAAATGATTTTGTGTTGATGAACGATGACATGCTTGCTGATAAGTATAATTATCCAAGGCGACCTACTGCTATGTATACTGACCCTAGTACCAAAATTGACGTGGGCGTTAATATTACTACCCGTTATTGGCGCGAAGAAGATATTCCGTTACTAAAGGATATTTACCAAGCTAGTATAAAAACTAACTACACCAAAGTGGAATTTATTCAAAGTGACTTGAAAACCATTAATAAGCGACAATATGCCTGCTTTGAGTTTGTAGGGACGGTAGAGGATCAAAAGCAATCGGCTGTATTTGGTAAAAAACCTTCTTTAACCACCTATAACTACCTAATGTATACCGTAGTAGATGAACAAATCGTAGTCGTTAATTTTAATTGCCCTGATAAGCTACGTACCCAGTGGCAAGCTACTGTGGGTAAAATAATGTCCTCGGTCAAAATCAAACACATTAAACTGGAAGATCGCTAGCAGCGTTACACCAACCACCTATGAAAAATATTTTCTTTCTTTCTGTATTTATTGCCCTCATATTATTGGCTTGCTCTCAAGCGCCTACGTATGTACCTAAGCCCAAGGGGTTTCCTAGAATTGACCTTCCAGAAGCCAGCTATCAAGCCCTGCCCGACTCTTTTCCTTATTTTTTTGAATACTCGGGAGAAGCTACTATTAAAAAAGATTCTTCTTGGATTGCCGAGCGTTACTGGTTGCATCTTGTTTATCCTGCGTTTGGTAATGCAGAAATACAGATTACCTATAAAGATATTAGTCAAGATACTGAGAAGCGTTTGTCTGAACATATCAACGACTCATATAAGCTGCTCTCTAAGCACCAGATCAAAGCCTACTCGATAGAAGAGACCGTATTCAAAAATGCTTTGGGGCAGAAGGCCATGGTAATAGAACTAGGAGGTGAAGTACCTAGCCATTTCCAATTCTATACAACAGACTCTACTCATCACTTTTTAAGGGGCGCCGTTTACTTGAGAACAGCTACCAAGAATGATTCCCTCGATCCTGTCATAGATTTTATCAAAAAAGACGTGATCCACATGCTTAATACAGTGCGGTGGAGAGCACCCAAACCTTAGTCAATCCATTTTCTACTTCTCTAGAAATTTTCTTATTCACTAGAAATTACTTACATTTTGGACATGGTAGCGACCTATTCTTAGTAGTGCGTTACTCTATATGTTTATTAAGCTCTACTGACAAGTGTAGCGGCAATAGCGTATGATTATACACCAACAAAACATTATCTGTTTTTCTACAAATGAGATAAGTCAATATGGTTTATGGCTGTGTCTATGGCTATGTACGCTGCCTATGGCTACTCAAGCCCAAGAGTTGCTGGCCACGCCATCACTCGAACAGCAATTCAGTACCTTAGAGCAATCTCCAGAGGGAACTACCCAATTCAAACTTATTTACAACTTGCTGCTATCCATAAGTGATCCTGAACAATCTTGTGAGAGCTTTAAGAAAATCATCCGTTGGACAAGTGATAAAGAGGACTTACAGGTCGCTTTGGCCACCGCTTATATAGGTTTAGGAGATCTCTGCTATCATGATAACTTCAAACAAAAAAGGAAAGCTTACCAAGATGCCATCCGTATTGTGAGTAACTCTTCGGAGCCTTGTTATGAGTACTTTTTTAGGGCGCGTCTACTTAACATTGAATTTTCAGAGGGGCAGCTCAGTGCAGAAGAAGTAGAAGAGCGCTTTCAGCAACTCTTGGCTGATACTAGTAAAAATGCTTGCACGGCGTTCTCATTTCTTGTTGAGTCTGAGCACGCCGATTACCACAGGCAAATGAACCATATTGATAAGTCTTTATCTTATCGACTCAAAGCCTTGGAGGACTTCCGTAACCATGCCTCGCTAACAAGCCCTCTACATATCGCCACACTATTCGATCAAGTAGCAGATATTTTTTACAGAAGTGGTAACCATAAAAAAGCCCTTTACTACAGAAATAAAGTAATTGAGTACGGAGAAAAAAAGCAAAAAGTACAGAACAGACTACTTGTAAGTACTCACAATAGTATAGGACTTTCTTTGTATAGACTTGGGAAGTACGAAGAGGCGGTCGATGCCTTCCAGTATGCTATCAATATGGCTGAAAACATTCAGGATAGTGTCTGGATTGGAATTCCACAGGGTAATATCGCTTCGGTACTCATCGCACAAGAAAGGTATGAAGAGACAGAGACGTATTTAGATAACTACCTTAAATATGGTTTACAATACAAAGAACACGGCATTGTGGTCGCTGCCTATGTTAAAAAAGCGATTGTAGAAAAACTGGGAGATGACATGCCCTTGGCACTCTTCTATCTTAGACAAGCAGAGGCTTACTTACAAAAACACCAAGATGATATTATAAGCTCTTCTGCTTATCCTGTATACCAAGACTATCAAAAGCGCTTGTATGGTAACTACGCAGAGGTGTATGAAGCGCTAGGGCTTTATAAGAAAGCGCTAGACTACCAAAAGCAGTACCAAGAAGTAACGGACTCTCTTAACCAAACCTTTAATCTACAGAAATTGGCAGAAGTAGAGGGTACTTATCGCTATAAGGTAAGCGAAGAAGAAAATAAGAACTTAAGAAATGAAGCACAGCAAAGAGAAAGTGATTTGGCCTATCAACGCTGGATTATTATAATCACTTCAGTAGTGGCACTGGTAAGTATTATAGGAGGTATCTACGTACTTTTCTACTTTAGGCTAAGAAAAAAATACATCAATAACTTAGAGTATTTGAATAGGCTTAAGAATCGCCTCTTCTCTGTCATTTCACACGACTTACGAGGCTATATTAGTAGTTTAAAAGGGTTCGTTTACTTATTCAAAAACGAGGACTTACAAAGAGAGGATTCAGAAGAAATTATAGATGAACTCTCTAAGAGCACAGAGTATACTTCCAACCTTATTGATAACTTACTGCTCTGGGGGAAATCCCAAATGAAGGTAAGAAAGCTCATTGTAGAGCCACATAGTGTAGAAGAGATCGTTGCAGAAACCATCTTTGAAGTAGGTTGGTTTGCGCAAAAAAAGGACATAGACATCACCTTGCACATTCCTGAACCTATTAAGGTAAGTGTCGATAAAAACGTATTTGAAATTGCTTTACGTAATCTTATCAGCAATGCCATTAAATTTACAGATGCGAAAGGAAAAATTACGATCAAAGCAGAAAAACAAAAAAATACCTGCTTGTTCAGCATCATTGATACCGGCGTAGGTATTAGCGAAGAGGATCTAGTAAAAATCAGAAGGGGTATTAGTACAACACAGAAAGGGACGGAAGATGAAAAAGGCGCTGGACTAGGGCTTATTCTTTGTATAGAAGCTATTAAAGAAAGTGGGGGCGATTTTCACATTGAGAGTACCTTAGGTGAAGGAACAGGCGTGTATTTTACATTACCCTTGACTAACAAAAAACCTAAAGGTGCAGGTTAAGGATTATCTATAATTTCTATGGGTACTTTCTGAGGACGTTTATTTCTCAACCATACCACTCTTCCTTCTTGCAGTGTTTCATCATAGGTCATACGATTACGCTTTAATAATTGGTTGAAGCGTATACCATAGGCTTGTGCAATATCCCAGAGATTCTCTGTACCATCCGCTATATGATACGCCTGTGTAGTTGTTTTCTTTTTTTTCTCTAAGAAATAGTGTCTACCTACCTCGATAGGATGACTAGCGCCGGTCAGTTCATTGTACAGGAGGAATGCCTCCAAGGTGATACTTCCCTGCTGCGCTAAAGAAGTAGGTGTATCGCCTTCTTTTGCTATTGTAACTGTCACACCATTTACCTGTTGTCGGCTTTCGTTATCATACGTCTTACTTGCTGGTGTTTGGGTCATTGTATCAGTTTCTAATGATGTTTTTTCAAACTTTGGTGCTACAGCCGCATAGCGCTCATTGGCCACTGGTATAAGTACTATATAGGGCTTATCAGTGGGAATTTTCCTAGCCTTGAGCCAATGGTTATGCTCCTTTAATGCCTTTTCTTCTGTGGCCGTTTCTTGCGCAATCTCTTTGAATGACTTCCCTTTCGGAAAATTATGGTAGTAGCGTATAAATCGCTGTAGCGGACTAGTATTTTTACCCACATACTCTTCAAATGCCACCTTGTAGGCCAAGTATTTTTTTAAGTACCAGTGGGTCTGTTTACCGATGGTCATTTTTTTCTTTCCAAAATATTTCTCTTTAGCAACGCTCTTAGCACCTGTAAAACCCGTATTATACGAAATGAGTGTATAAGCCCAGTTATCGAAATAAACATTACTTCGCTTCCAATAGGCACAAGCAGCTTTAGTAGCAGCATACAAATTCATGCGTTCATCTACTTCTTTATCTACTCTAAGCCCCAATTCCGTAGCTGAGGCAGCTTTAAACTGCCAGTAACCCACTGCATTAGAAGAGGAAACAGCATTGCCTACAAGGCTGCTTTCTTGTATGACGAGGTACTTAAAATCATCGGGTATTTTTTCTGCTGCTAGAATAGGGGCTATAACGGCGAAGTGTAAATCGGTTTTTTCTAAGAGTTTTTGAAAATAAGTATGGTTTCTATGAAGTGCATCTACACTTTGTTGAATTTCTTGTCGTGCCGCCTTCTGGATAGTCAGTTCTATATCTGCAAAAGATAGTTGAGCAGGTACTTGTGGGGTGGGTAGTTGTCCGTAACTATCAAACCACATCCAACTGAACAAACAGAGAAGGTATTTCTTCATGACACTGTATTTATAAAGCGAACTACCATAGCACCATAGTGCTATGGTAGTTCAATTACAACTTCTATACCTTAAATGTTGATAGGCCGATTGGCTGTAGCTGCTAGGCAAGCTTCTTTTACTGCTTCCATATAGGTAGGATGTGCGTGTGACATACGGCTTACATCTTCGGCAGAGGCCCTGTACTCCATCGCGGTTACACCTGCGGCGATCATATCGGCTGCTCTGGCACCTATGATGTGTACGCCTAAAATTTCGTCAGTTTCCTCGCTAGCAATTACCTTTACCACGCCATCTAAATCCATACTGGCTCTTGCTCTACCCAACGCCCGGAAAGGGAAGGTTCCTATTTTATGAGCAATACCTTTTTCTTTCACTTCTTCTTCGGTATAGCCTACAGAAGCTACTTCTGGCCAAGTGTAGACGACATTAGGAATAAGTAGGTAATTGACGTGTGGCTTTTGACCTGCGATCGATTCAGCTACAAAAACCCCCTCTTCTTCTGCCTTGTGTGCTAGCATAAGCCCTTCTACTACATCTCCAATGGCATATACACCCGCTGCGCTCGTTTCCAAATGTTCGTTTACAGAAATTCTTCCTCTATCATCTGTTTTAATGCCGATATTTTCCAACCCTAAGCCTTCTGTGTAAGGTTTACGTCCTGTAGCCACTAAGCAGTACTCTGCTTTAAAGGTTACTTCTTCTCCTTTTTTATTTTCAGCTTTTACAGTTACCTGCTTAGTAGTACTTTTTACTTCCAGTACTTTGTGGCTAAAGTTGAACTTGATACCAATCTTCTTAAGAGCTTTGAAAAGCTCTTTACCCATGGTTTTATCCATCGTAGGAATCATCGCGTCCATATATTCTACCATCGTTACCTCTGTACCCAAGCGTGCGTATACAGAGCCCATTTCAGCCCCAATCACACCCGCCCCGATCACGATCATGCTTTTAGGGAGTTTTTCTAAGCTAAGCGCCTCTGTGGAGGTAATGATTCGCTTCTTGTCGATCGTCACATTAGGAATAGAAGCAGGTTTAGAGCCTGTGGCAATGATGGTGTTTTTGGTGGTAATTTCTTCTTCTCCACCATCATTTTTCTTTACCTTAATCGTATTCTTATCTACAAAAGAACCTATACCGTGGAAAACCGTAATTTTATTTTTATCCATAAGCCACTTTACACCTCCTACCGTTTGCTCTACTACCTCACTCTTACGCTTAATCATTTGCTTGAAATCTATCTTGAGGTCTTTTAGCTGAATACCGTGAGTTTCGAAGGCGCTTGAGGCATTATGAAAATGCTCTGTAGAGTCTAATAAAGCCTTAGAAGGGATACAACCTACATTGAGACAAGTGCCTCCTAAAGTGTCATACTTTTCAATAATAGCTGTTTTCATGTCTAGTTGGGCACAACGAATTGCGGCTGTGTACCCGCCAGGACCTGAGCCTATTATAACTACATCATATTGCATGATTGATGAATTTAATTGTTAGATAATACGTGACATTTAAACTGTCTGCAATTTAGCAGGAAAGATTAAAAAGTCTACAAATAATAAACAAAAGCGGCTACACGAAAGTTTGTGTAGCCGCTTTTGGTAAAGTTTATGTTTAATGACTAGAAGATCAAGTCTACTACAAATAGTAATATCCCCGATAACCAAGCCGTTACTCCTTTTACCATCGTAGCACTGTATTTCAAATTAGAGAATGCTTTCCAAGCACCAAAGAAGTTACGCACACCAAACCACAGAAATAACCCCAAAGAGCCGATAGTAGCGATGAGCTTAAGGGTAGTGTATTGTTCGGTAAAGCTTTGGTACATATTAGTAGTGAAGAACCCTACAAAATAGATAGCTACTCCTATAAAGAGGGCTGTATTAATTGTAAGCCATTTTCTAGCATTTTTATGTTTGTCACTCATAGTTTTTTTATATTTCGTTAAGACCTATTCAAATATAAGCATTTTTTTAGTAACAACTGGACTGTAAATTAGGTTTCTGATCGGGTCTCAATGTTTTAAGAAATATCTTCTACAGCTTGATGCCAATTAAGGTGACATCATCTCGCTGGGGTGTATCTGCTTGGTGCTGTTGCAACATATTCGCAAGAAGTGCTCCTTGCTGCTGCATCGACTCCTGCTTGTATAGTGCTACGAAATCTCGAAAACGGCGACTCCCAAATTTCTCTCGCTCGTGGTTGGCTTGGTCAAACAGCCCGTCAGTGGATAAATACAAGATGTCGCCTTTGTTGAGGGAAAGCGCAACTGTAGTAAATTGCTTCCTGCTAATCATAAAGCCGCCTATCGTTCTTCTATCTCCCTTCAATAAACCTAACTTTTGCTCTGAGTAGTAATACAAATCGCGTTTTGCTCCTGTGAACTCAACTTTTACTTTCTCTTCTTCTTCCTCTATTACACATAGACAAACATCCATGCCATCTTTGTTCTCACCCGCGCGCTGGTTTAGTCTTCTGCGTACACTCTCATCGAGCAGTTCTAGAATTTGTGCAGGATTAGTCACTTGTTGTTTGTTCACAATCTCGGTCAGGAGCATTGCCCCGATCATTGACATAAAAGCACCTGGTACGCCGTGGCCTGTACAATCGCATACCGCAATGACTTTTTTATTACCTACTTGTATGGCCCAATAAAAATCACCTGATACAATGTCTTTGGGCTTATAAAGAATAAATAAGTCGTTGAAGATGTTCTCCATATAGTTCCGATCTGGTAGTACAGCACTCTGAATGGTGCTTGCATAACGGATGCTATCAGTCACGTTTTTGTTAGTTGCTTGAATAAAATCATGCGCTTTTATAAGCTTCTTCTGCTCTTCCTCTAAGTTTTCGTTGATGGTTATAATCTCTTCTTGCTGCTGACGAATCTCTTCGTTTTGCTGTGTGATCTCGTTATTTCGTTCAAAAACGTCGTTATAACTCTCTCTTAACTGTCCTACTAATCTGTCTTTTTCTCTTTCATAAACAATAATAATAGCAAGTACAAAAATAGTTATCCCTATGGTAGTAACCATTTCATTATAAGTTATTAAGCTAGCATCGTGTTGTAAGTAGAACTCAAACCCAGCAATTCTTAATGCATGAAAAGTAACCATAGTAAGTACTGCGATTACCGACCAAAAGTAACCTGAAGACTTACCACTAAACAGGAAGCCAAAAATAGGACAAATGATAAACCAAAAAGGGCCTGTGATGGCTACATCTGTATAAGCAAGTGAAAAAAGTGTCCCATAGGCCGATATGGCTAATAAATTACCAGTCAAATAAAAGGAGGCGGTTTTCTTGAAGATAAAAGCTATAGCGATTACTAAAAAAGCCGTCACAAAGAGGGTTATCGTTCCCCAGTAGTATTCAACATAATAATATATTGAAACATGCAGCAAACTAAAAGTAAAAGCTATCACAAAGGTAATTGCCAAGATACGTGCTTTACGATATTCATCAGTACCTGACTGGATAGCATTTGGTATCAGTGATTGTATGGCATTCATTGTTTTAGTAATCTAACTCGATGTAAAATGAAGTATCTATATTATAATTCATAACTGAGGCTGAAAACATCCTTTTCGTTCACGATTTGATACTTTAAATGGTGAATCCTCTGGAAAACAATATAATACTGCAAGTTTAATAAAATAACTAAAAATCAAGTGGTATTTCTCATCAATTAAACAAAAAAGTTATGAGTGTAACTGACGTACAATACGCTGTTAGTTGATCTTTACTCAGGAATAACACCTAAGATAAAGCTAATAGAGGAATAATAAATAGTAGGGTTTACTATATCAAATACTTGATAGACACTAAAGTGCAAAGCTTTGTAATAAAAATGGTCGTCGACAATAGGTGTAGTTGACAACCGAGCAGTTGGGCTATCATATTCACATAGATTGGTATTTTACACCAACCTCTAGTCAAATAATTTCTAGACTGTATATGCTCTAGATAAGATTTTTTACTAATTTTTCTAATTACGCTTGCTTTCTCTTGAAAGCTCAAACCTTGGTAACTTATAACTTAATACCAATCAAAGTAATATCATCTCGCTGCGGGGTAGCGGTCTGGTGCTGTTGTAGCTTATAATCTAAAAGCATTCCTTGCTGGTGCATCGGCTCCTCCTTGTATAGTGCTACAAACTCTCGAAAACGTTGGCTCCCAAACTTCTCTCGCTCTTGGTTGGCTTGGTCAAACAGCCCGTCAGTGGATAAATACAAGATGTCGCCTTTCTGAAGAGAAAGCTCTACTCTAGTAAATTGCTCCATACTGATCATAAAGCCACCTATGCTTCTTCTATCTCCTTTCAACAGACCTAGCTTTTGCTCTGAGTAGTAGTATAAATCGCGCTTCGCTCCTGTAAACTCAACCTTTACCTCCTCTTCTTCTTCCTCTATTACACATAGACAAACATCCATGCCATCTTTGTTCTCGCCTGCTCGTTGGTTCAATCTCCTACGTACGCTGTCATCGAGTAGCTCTAGAATTTGCGCAGGGTTCGTGACTTGTTGTTTAGTTACAATCTCGGTCAGGAGCATTGCCCCGATCATTGACATAAAAGCACCTGGTACACCGTGACCTGTACAGTCGCATACAGCGATCACCTTTTTGTTACCTACTTGTGTCACCCAGTAGAAGTCACCCGATACAATATCTTTGGGCTTGTAGAGAATAAATAAGTCATTTAGAATCTGCCTCATATAACCGCAATCTGGTAGTACAGCCTGCTGGATAGTACTAGCATAACGGATGCTATCGGTTACATTTTTATTAGTCTCCTGAACAAGGTCGTTGGCTTCTACGAGTTTTTTCTTCTCTTCCTCTAGGTTCTCATTGATTGTTATAATTTCTTCTTGTTGCTGGCGAATCTCCTCATTTTGTTGTGTGATCTCATTGTTTTGTTCAAAAATATTAGTAAAAGCGGTATTGAGCCTTACTAGTAATTTATCTTTCTCGCTTTCGTAGATCATTACAATCATAATAATGAAAACCAAAATACCCAGACTATTGGCCATCTCGTTGTAGGTAATTAAAGCGGGATCGTGCTGAAGCGAAAATTCATACCCGTTGATTCTGAGTAGGTGTAGCACAGCAACCGTAGCAAATGTAAAAATAGACCAAAGATAACCAGATATTTTACTAGCATACAAGAAGGCAAAAATGGGACACAGAACAAGCCAAAGAGGAGTAGTGATGGCTATATTAGTATAGGTCAGCGAGATCATTGTGTAGTAAGCCGAAAGTGTAAAGAAGTTACCCACTACCAAAAAGGAGGCTGATCTTTTAAATACAAGTAATAGTACAATTAAAGATAGAATTGTAATAGCTAAGATGGCTGTCCCCCAATAATACTGCATAGAGTAGTAAATGAGTGCATATACCGTACTAAAGGAAGTGGCTATGATAAGGCTTGCTATTAAAATACGTGCCTTACGGTAATCATCTGTATCGGCTAGTAGATGCTTTGGGAAGAAAAATTTGATCACATTCATAAATCTATAACAAAGTTCAATTTTTGTAATAATACCTGTTACCTCAATAGGTTTCAGTCAGCACACCAGTAAGTGATGTATCCATTGACATCAACCTACTGGCGTAGCAACCTCTTCATTCTATTTTTATCAGTGTTAGTATCCTTTTTCGATTACAACTGTTTAGTCAATACTTAAAGCACTACAACTTAACCCCAACCAAGGTGATATCATCTCGCTGAGGAGTATCTGTCTGGTGCTGCCGTAGCGCATGGTCTAGGAGCGCGCCCTGCTGCTGCATCGACTCCTGCTTGTACAAGGCTACAAACTCTCTAAAGCGTTGGCTACCAAATTTTTCTCGCTCCTGATTAGCTTGATCGAATAGGCCATCAGTCGATAAGTAAATGACATCATCTTTTTTAAGCGATAAGTTTATTTTGGTAAAGCTTTCCTTACTAATCATAAAGCCACCTATACTTCTTCGGTTACCTTTTAGCAGACCTAACGCCCCTTCTGAATTATAATACAAGTCTCTTTTGGCGCCTGCAAAACTCACCTGTACTTTCTCTCCTTGCTCTTCTATCACACACAGGCAAATATCCATACCATCTTTATTCTCCCCTTCTTTCTGGTTTAGTCGCTTGCGTACATTAGCATCCATCAACTCTAGAATTTGGTCAGGTTCAGTAAACTGTTGTTTACTTACAATTTCGGTGAGGAGCATCGACCCAATCATTGACATAAAAGCACCTGGCACCCCATGGCCCGTACAGTCGCATACCGCAATAATTTTTTTGTTACCTACTTGTGTCACCCAGTAGAAATCACCCGAAACAATATCTTTGGGTTTGTAGAGAATGAACAGATCACCAAAGATTTTCTCAACGTAGCTTCGATCAGGCAGTACCGCTTTCTGAATAGTGCTAGCATAGCGTATACTATCTGTCATATTTTTATTCGTAGCACGAATAAGTTCATTGGCTTCTACTAGTTTGTCTTTTTCTTGTTCTAGATTTTCATTAATCGTAGAAATTTCTTCTTGCTGCTGGAGAATCTCTTCGTTTTGTTGTGTAATTTCTTGGTTCTGCTCACTAATATCATCAAAAGCATCTTGTAACTGCAACATGAGCTTATCCTTCTCTTTTTCATAAGTCATCACAATATTAACCCCAAAAAAGGCAACCCCAAGGCTAATTACCAACTCGTGAAGAGGAATCCATTTGGGATCGTATAGCACCGGTAATTCATACCCTAATACCCTAAGTATATTAAAACCAAGGAAAATCATAAATACAGGGATTAACCAAAAGTACCCAGACTTTCTGCTTACATAAAAAAAGCTATAGATGGGGCAGAGCACAAAGAAAAGCGGCCCTGTGATAGTACCACTCGTTAGGGCTAAGAAACTAGTTGAAATAAAAGCAGAAAGTGTATACAAATTGCCTGCTATGGGAAAAGAAGCTGTTTTTTTGAAAATGAAAGCGATCGCAATTAAAAACAGTGTTGTAAAGCCAAGTGTGTACGTTGCCCAATAGTAATCTATAAAAGTATAGGCAATGGCGTGTGAACTACAAAAGCCAACCGCGGCTATAATTCCCGGTACAAAAGTGCTGGCCTTACGGTATTCGTCGGTACCTCGGGGTATACTTTCAGGTATAAAGTAAGTAACAAGATTCATATTAATTTACATGGTTTTTTAGATGACGGTTCAAATATATAGATTTTTTCTGTTAGCTTTAATCTCTTAATATTTGCTATCTGTTATGCGTAAGATTTAGAGGTTATCTCAAGCTTAAAGCCTCCTGCAAACACTTTATGGCTCTTAATTATTCCTTAAAGAGGAGTAATAAATTAGAAGAAAGTACTATATTTTGACAGATGAGTTTATTCTCAATAAGCGCAATAAACTTCTTGTTTTTTACCTGTTGCAGGAATAGGATCCTAAATGCTTCTCAATACGCTCTTGTGAGTTTTAACGGGATATGGCTTCTTAGTGAAGATTCAAACTTTAGTAAGTATTCTACAGCTTAATACCTATTAAGGTGATATCATCTCGTTGGGGAGTGTCCCTTTGGTGTTGTCGTAGCATATGATCGAGAAGCGCACTTTGTTGTAGCATTGATTCTTGCTTATACAAAGCAACAAACTCTCTAAAGCGCCGACTGCCAAACTTCTCTCTCTCCTGATTGGCTTGGTCAAACAGTCCATCGGTTGATAAGTACAAGATATCGTCTTTATTGAGTGATAGTGTTACTTTAGTAAAGTTTTCGTTACTGATCATAAAACCACCGATGGTTCTTCTATCTCCTTTCAGTAGTCCTAGCGATTGCGCCGTATAATAATATAAGTCGCGTTTAGCTCCTGCAAAGCTTATTTGTACTTTTTCTCCTTGTTCTTCTATTACACATAGACAAACATCCATACCATCTTTGTTATTACCTTCTCTTTGGTTCAATCTTTTACGTACACTACTATCGAGTAATTCTAAAATTTGAGCGGGATCAGTTACCTCTTGCTTACTTACAATCTCCGTTAAGAGCATGGCGCCAATCATTGACATAAAAGCACCCGGTACTCCGTGACCTGTACAATCACATACAGCAATCACTTTTTTGCCATCTACTTGTGTCATCCAGTAGAAGTCGCCCGAAACAATGTCTTTAGGCTTATAGAGGACAAATAAATCACTGAAAATCTTTCCCATATGGTTTTGATCTGGTAATATCGCTTGCTGAATGGTACTGGCGTAGCGGATGCTATCGGTCACATTTTTATTAGTCGCTTGAATGAGGTCATGGGCTTCTACCAGTTTTTTCTTCTCTCCTTCTAGGTTTTCATTGATCGTCATGATTTCTTCTTGCTGCTGGCGAATCTCTTCATTTTGCTGTGTAATTTCCTGATTTTGCTCACTAATATCTTTGTGGCTCTTTCTTAGTTGCCTTAAGAGCTTGTCTCTTTCTGCCTCGTAGGTAACGACGACTGCCACCACAACAATGATGATTCCTACGCTAGCGCCTATTTCTAGCCGTGCTACCCATTTTCCCTCTAGCAAAACTGGAAACTCATATTGAAGTAATTGAGCTATTTGTAAAGTAGCAACAGCAGTGATCGTAATGGCGGCCCACGTATAACCTGCGCTTTTGCTAATATAGAGGAATGCAAACATAGGACATAAAACAAGCCAACAAGAGGCAATTACAATCGCACCAGAAGTAGATAAGAACGATAAAAGTGTAAAAAAAACACAGGCTACAAATAGATGCCCAGCAAGTAAAAAAGAATGTGTTGCCTTAAAGATAAAAGCGACCACCACCATCATCAAGCAGTTAGCTATTAGTGTATATACTGCCCAGCGATAGTCGGCAGAGCCATATACAGGAATATAAAGCAAGCAACATAAAAGTGAAATGAGGAGGCCTCTTACAAACGTACGCGCTTTTCTGTAATCGTCAGTATTTTCTTGAAGGGTGTCTGGTACAAAGAATTGTATCGCATTCATATTCGGTGTTGAGATTTAATGTAAAACTAGGGTAATTAGGTGTCCAGCTTAAAACAACACACTATCTCTTAAGACTATTTGTATTGTACTGGTACAGCTACTTATTAAGCATCATAGCTCCTCAGAAAGGATGCACTACCTGCGAACGCTTCTCTTCTCACTAAAATAGGTAAAGATCAGGTAATATTACATATCGACTGAGTGAAAAAGAGTACAAAGAATACAAATTATGAAGGAGGCTACTGGTCGACATCTGCTGGTTGCGTTTTTCGGTAACTTAGCTACTGACTTTCAATTGTGATAGGCTATCTGCTACCCCTTTATCTGCGTTAAGTTATACATTAGTTAGTAATATTATAGCATTTTATACTTATCGTAAGATACTAACAATCAGATTTTAACACAATTCATTTTAGTGACGATTTATCACAGTAATCGTAGCTCCTCTAGCTCTTGCCTAAAGCTACCCGATAGAATGGGAAAACGACACCACGTTTTAGGATCTAGATTTTTATCGTCCAAGTGAAAGGAAGGCGCATAGCGCTCACGTTTCCACTGATTACGGCTCCAGAGTTTGAAGAACTTTTCAACGTATTGTTTGATCTGCGCCTTCTCCAGATCAGGGTGCTTGGCTTGTAATAAGTGAAAGCACGCTACGGGAGAACGTTTGTCTCGAATGGCAAACTCTTCGATGTCGTCAAGAATATTGTAAGGCATTAAGTCACCTTCGTCTGTCTGCTTAGAGGCTTTCGGTCGTAGTTCGGCAGTGGGTTGTTGCTCATTTACATAAGATAAGGCTGGAATGGTATATTTTCCTTCTACGCCTTCTTTCTCTAGCCAACGCAGCCAATACCGTAGGTAATCTTTGTCGATACCTGCAATGGGGCTTAGCCCACCTGATGTATCGCCGTCCATCGTGGCATAACCTACAGCAGCCTCTGAGCGGTTACTGGTGGAAAGTAAAAGCGCATTTTTAATATTGGCAAACATCCAAATACTAGGCGCACGTCCCCTTGCTTGAATATTTTGTAAGGTAATATCATCTTCCTCCCAAGTGAGTGCTCTTCCCAAACTCTCCGAAATAATTCTAATATACTCTTCTACTACCTTGTCTATTTTCAGGTGATGGAAGTCGGCTGATACCGCTTCGGCTAGCTTCGAGGCAGCGGTTAGGGTCACTTCTCCACTATTCTCTGTACCTTGATAAGCAGTAGTGATAAGTCGCTTGGCCAATGCATCAGCCGAGGTACATTGTGTAATGTCTTTAATGTAAGCAAGCTTCTTGTGCAAGCCTTCTATCCCTATCTCTCGTATGACGAGGTCGATCATCAGGCGTGATAAACATACCAAAGAAGAAGAGTCTGCTCCTCCACTCAAAGAAATGACAAAGCCATTGGAATAACTTTTTCTCAAATAATCAAATAGCCCTAATACCATGGCCCTAGAAAATTCTTCTTCCTTGATGTAGTCACTATTTTCCCAACTTGCTTCTTTTGGAGAGAGTACTTGAGGGAGTAAAGGCGGGTAATCGAAAGCTATTTGCATACAATGTCCGTAATCTTCGGGTACTTCTAGGGTATGCATTTGTACCTGTGCTAATCTAGAGAGGCTAATATCTACTGTTGCAGTTGTTACGTGGTAGTCTCTAAAGGAAAGGCGTTCGCCAATGGCTAGTAAGCTACCACTAGAAGCGATCATTCCTCCTCCGTCGTAGATGGCTCTTCCTGCTTCGTTCCCTAGTAAATTAGCGTACACATAGGTAACACCAAAGGCACGCGATCCTTCTAAGACAAATCTTTTACGTACTTCTAGCTTAGAAAAGGCAAAATGGCTAGCACTTGGATTTAAAATCAAGTCTATACCATAAAGGTATAGCTCTCTCCCAGGACGATTAGCCACCCAAGCGTCTTCACAAATTTCAAAGCCTATTTTGATCCCGCCTACATCGAAATAAATATCCCCGATGGGGTATTGCTGTCCAGATAGCGTGATCTTATCGTAGCCGTCTATTGTCCACGGTGTAAACCAGCGCGGCTCATAATGGATACCGTTGCCTGCTAAAAACTTTTTTGCAACAAAGCCCTGAATCACGCCATTCACGATGAGGCAAGCTGCATTGTATAGTTTATTGTGTACAATGATGGGTAACCCGACGGAAACCACCATGCCTGCGGTATGAGGGACAATTTTTTCTAAATAAGTGAGTGATTTTTCGATGGTATTGGGGGCATAGAAAGCATCTTCACAACCATAACCCGATATACACAGCTCTGGAAGACAAAGAATACTTACTTTTTCTTTTCTCGCTTGCTCTATAGCGCCAATAATATTGTTGAAATTTCCTTCCCAGTCCAAAGGTGTTTGATTGACGATACCAGCGCCTACCTTAATGAGCCTCATACTACTTTTAGATTAAATAGTTTCTTACTATGTGAAAAACAAGATGACGATTTTGTAGCTAAATTTATAGAAAAATAGACAATTCGTTAAAGCATATAGTTTTTCGGCTGGTTTTTTATGTGTTATGAAGTAATTTTTATCTTTGTTAATACACACGCTTTTGTTGTAGAGCGTGCTCATTGGTAAAACACGATTATACAAAATTCACACTCACTATGCGCCCTATGTCTCGCGAAAGGCTTTTATACAGGTTTGAAAAATTTATCGGTAAAGGGGGTTCCTCTATCTTTATCTCTCTCTTCTTTATTTTCATAGCCTCCTTTTTACTCATGATCATTTTCCGTTGGGTTATGTTACAATTTTTACCCGATTGGGACGCCTATGATTCATACGGAGATCATTTGTGGGGTACTTACCTTCAAATGACCGACCCTGGAAATATGAACTACGATAACCGATCTAGCGCCTTAGTGAAGATCGCTACCGTACTTACGGGCTTTATAGGTGTAGTTATTTTTTCTACCTTTATCGCTTTTCTTACTACTTCAGTACAAAACTCTCTTTATCAGTTTAGAAAAGGTACGAAGCAAGTACTTGAAGAGCGCCATACGCTTATATTGGGCTGGAATGAGCGTGTGCTAGACATTATCAGTGAGCTCGTCATTGCCAACGAAAGTGAAAAGAAAGCTTGTGTTGTCATTTTAGCAGAAGAAGATAAAGAAGAAATGGACGACGCTATCTACAAAAATATTCTTGACGCAAAAACTACCCGCGTTATCACCCGTACGGGTAGTGCCTCCTCCATCAATCAGTTGAAGCGTATTAGTGCACACAAAGCTAAGTCTGTCATTATTTTAACGACCTGCGCCGATAACGCTTCTGAAGAGCAAAGAATAAACTCTGACAATCATGCGGTAAAAGTGATTATGGCGCTTACGGCTTGTCAAGGGGGGAAAAATAAGCTTCCTATCATCGCAGAAATTTTTGCAGAAGAGAAAAGACAGCTTATTAGTTTTTTTAATGACGAGAAGATCATCTCGATTGCCAGTTGGAAAATGATGGGCAAGTTGCTCCTTCAAACCTCTCTTACAAGTGGCTTAGAGCGTGTATACTATGAGATTCTCTCCTTTGCGGGGAATGAGATTTACTTTCATCGAAGCCAGTGGAACGGTATTCAGTTTTATAATCTCCCCTACCATTTTAAAGATGGTATTCCTTTAGGCGTTTATCGACCTGATGGACAGCTCCTGCTACGTCCTCCCAAAGACTTTAGGGTAAATAATGAAGATATTGTAGTTATGCTAGCCCAAGACAACTCTACTATTCACTTCAGTCCGCAACCCCTGTATACGCAAAAGCGCCGTTCTCTACCTGGCAAAACCTTGCTAAAAACAACTAAAAAGACGCTCATCTTAGGTTGGCATGATATTGCGGCTACTTTTATACACGGAGCAAGCACCTATTTAATGCAAGACTCTACTTTCGATATTATCATTAAAGATACCTCGCAGCTCTGTTGTCAAACGATCCAACAATTACAAGAAGCCCATCCTTCTTTTACTATTCAGCTCCTTTTTGCCAATCCGCTTAATTACGAAGAACTCAAGCAAATACAGCCCTTTGGATATGATAATATTATCATCCTATCTCAGGACGAGGACGAGCTTTCTGCGGAAAAAATAGATTCAGATACATTGATGATTCTTATTATGTTAAGGAAAATCATTTCGGACAGCCATATGGAGCAGCCCAAAACCAAAATCATTACACAGGTACTCCACTCTGAAAATCAAGACTTGCTTATACAAACAGATGTAGATGATTTTATTACTAGTAATAAGCTAATCACCATGATTTTGGCGCAACTGAGCGAGGAGCCTAAAATGAAAAAATTGTACGATGATATTTTCCAAAGCGAAGGAAGTGAGATTTATGTAAAACCGGCTTGGCTCTACTTCGAAACCTTCCCTATAGAAGTACGCTTTGCCGACTTAATTGCCATTGCCAACGAGCGAGCAGAGGTGTGCTTGGGCATACGCATTGGAAGTTTCTCTAATAGTATAGAAATGAACTTTGGTGTAAGACTTAATTTACCTAAAGATGCCTCCCTTACCATTACTGAAAAAGACTACTTGGTAGTACTCGCCGAAGATGAGCTATAGTAGCTTCTTCATTCTCTCTACAGGAGATCATTTTAGGATGAAATGTTTGCAAGTACTAAGATAACTACTAAATTTGCCCCTTGAATTTAACTGATACTCATCATACAGAATAATTAAATAAACAATGGCAAATACTGGTATTATTACACAAGTCATTGGCCCCGTTGTAGATGTAAGCTTCTCGGAAGAAGGCTCTACACTTCCCGAAATCCTAAATGCACTTGAAATTACAAGACCTAATGGGCAAAAGTTGATTTTAGAATGTCAGCAGCACCTAGGGGATGATCGTGTACGTGCTATCGCTATGGATAGTACCGATGGACTGCAAAGAGGAATGGAAGTAGTTGATCTAGGCACTACTATAGAAATGCCGATTGGGCCCGAAGTAAAAGGACGTCTTTTTAACGTAGTAGGTGAAGCCATCGATGGTATACCGCAACCTAATACAAAACGTGGGCGTTCTATTCACAACTTACCACCTAAGTTTGAGGACCTCGCTACTTCTACAGAAATACTCTTTACAGGTATCAAAGTAATTGATTTGATAGAACCTTACGCGAAAGGTGGTAAAATTGGCTTGTTTGGTGGTGCAGGAGTAGGTAAAACAGTATTGATCCAAGAGCTTATCAATAACATTGCAAAAGCCTATGAAGGACTATCGGTATTTGCAGGCGTAGGAGAAAGAACACGTGAAGGGAATGACCTCCTTCGTGAGATGATCGAAGCAGGTATTATCAAGTATGGAGAAGCCTTTAAGCACAGTATGGAAGAAGGTAACTGGGACTTAGCCAAAGTGGATTTGGAAGAAATGCGGAAGTCGCAAGCTACCTTTGTATTCGGACAGATGAACGAGCCTCCCGGGGCACGTGCACGTGTAGCACTCTCAGGGCTAGCCATTGCAGAGTATTTTAGAGATGGTGAAGGCGAAGGCGGCGGTAACGATATTCTCTTCTTCATAGACAACATCTTCCGCTTTACACAAGCAGGTTCAGAGGTATCGGCGCTCTTAGGTCGTATGCCTTCTGCGGTGGGTTATCAGCCTACTTTGGCTACCGAGATGGGATTGATGCAAGAGCGTATTACCTCTACTAAGAAAGGCTCCATTACTTCTGTACAAGCGGTATATGTACCAGCGGATGACTTAACTGACCCTGCCCCCGCTACTACTTTTGCTCACTTGGATGCTACTACCGTACTTAACCGTAAAATTTCTGAGTTAGGTATTTACCCTGCGGTAGATCCGCTCGACTCTACTTCACGTATCCTTACACCTGAAGTAGTAGGAGAAGAGCATTACGATTGTGCACAACGTGTAAAAGAAATTTTACAGCGCTACAAAGAGCTACAAGATATTATTGCGATTCTTGGAATGGACGAGCTTTCGGACGAGGACAAAGAGGTCGTACACAGGGCGCGTCGTGTACAACGTTTCTTATCACAGCCTTTCTTCGTAGCAGAGCAATTTACAGGCTTGAAAGGGGAGTTGGTAGATATTAAAGATACCATCAAAGGCTTTAATATGATTATGAACGGTGAGCTAGATCACTTACCTGAGGCAGCCTTTAACTTGGTAGGAACTATAGAACAAGCGATCGCGAAGGGAGAGAAACTTCTCGCAGAAGCGAAACAATAAAGCTATTGATAGCCAACGCCTTGGGGCTCCCAAGGCGTTGTTATGCATACTTCAAACTCATATTGTTATATTACAAGATGCTTTTAGAAATTATCACCCCTGACGAAATGATCTTTACTGGTGAAGTACAGTCTGCTACTTTCCCTGGTAAGAAAGGCTCTTTTCAAGTACTTCAAAATCACGCTTCGATTATCTCTACCCTCGACAGAGGAGAAATGAAGTATACTGAGGCAGGCAAAAAGCCCGTATCTATGCTTATTGAGGGAGGGGTAGTAGAAGTATTGAAAAATAATATTAAGGTACTAGTAGAGGGGATCGTTAAAGAAGAGAAGAAAAGCTAGGTGTTTTGAAACACAGCGCATAAATACTACAGGTTTTACATAAAGAAGCGGGGGGAGGAAAAAATAGAAACACAAAATTTTATATTGTGAGAGTGTTATTTTATATTAAATATAATAATA
>ERZ1740058.431-NODE-431-length-32507-cov-6.551091_pt1 | contig 32507 bp, 28 predicted proteins | sample MGYA00581745_ERZ1740058 | MGnify/ENA primary metagenome ERZ1740058 (study PRJEB43018, sample SAMN04849742) | marine metagenome | isolation source: floating plastic debris | place: Pacific Ocean | collected 2008-08-30 | study: EMG produced TPA metagenomics assembly... | reverse complement strand
CAGTCAGCCTCCCAGGCACCCATTAAAGAACGATTAGCTGAACTAGACCAGTATCAGGCCTCTCAGGCCATCCGGCGACACTGGGATACCGAAGAGACGTACGCCAGCCATTTGATCATCCCCCTTCGCCAACTGCACCTGGAGCGTAATCTGTTGGGAGATACCATCGGTAAGGGTAATGCTGCTTACATTATCATTTTCTCTATTGCCGGGTTATTTGTACTGTTAATGGCTAGTATCAACTACATAAATCTGTTTGTAGGCCACTCATTGAAACGCAACGTAGAGGTAGGCATTCGTAAGGTAGCTGGTGCTATTCCGGAGCAATTGGTACTACAGTACCTGAGCGAGTCACTGCTAATTACCCTGCTAGCAGGAGCTTTAGCTGTGCTTCTAATCCAGACAGCTAGTGAACCTCTATTTGCGGTGCTTCACATGAATGTTAGCATTGATTTGCTGCTGGATGCCCAGGCTTGGATGATGCTGGTGGCCCTGCTGTTAGTAGTAAGTATACTGGCTGGAAGTTACGTAGCCTTCTTTCTCGCTTCAGTGAAACCAACTCTCTCGCTGAAAAATATTGTTATGTTACCTTCGGGCCGGTTAGTACGCCGGTCGTTGCAGGTAGCTCAGTTTGCTATTGCTATTGGTATGGTCATCTGTACCCTGGTAGTGTACCAGCAAATGGACTACCTGCGTCATAAAAATCTGGGTTTCACCCAAAAATCAGTGCTGGTAGTAGATCTGCCCCAAGACCCAAAAATCAATAAGAAGCTGTCTAAAGTTACCAAGGCCTGGAAAAAGCATTCGGAAGTTAAATCAGTGGCCCGAGGGGCTAAACCAGGCGGTGCTTATATGCGGGGCAGCGTTATCCAGGAGGTTGGCGGCGAGCAGTACGATCTCCCTATTAACGCGCTCTACGTAGACGAGCATTATCTCGATGTTCTCGATATAAACCTAGTATCGGGCGATACATTTCAGTATTGCCGAAGCTGCCGGGGAGATCAGTATATTGTGAACGAAGCTTTTGTGGAGCAAATGGGCTGGGAAGATCCGGTGGGTCAACTTATTGAGTACGAAGGTAAAGGAGAAATCGTAGGCGTGGTTAACGATTACCATTACCAATCACTGCACAATCTCATTGAACCGCTGATTCTGATTTATCAACCCCAGCAGGCCCAGCAGTTACTGGTACGGGTGCCTCCATCAGCCGTAGCTGATTTGGCCTCGTCTTGGAGTGCTACCTTACCCGGATTACCATTTCACCACACCTTCTTAAACGAATCAATTGCGCTCCAATACCAACACGAGCAGAAGCTACTTGGAGTGTTTTCATTGTTCTCCCTGCTAACGTTATGCCTGGCAGGCATGGGATTATTTGGTATGACCTTCCTGAATATACAACACCGTACCAAAGAGATGGGTATTCGGCAGGTAATGGGAGCTACCCAGTTGGGGCTGATGACTTACTTATCGCGCGAAATCATTATGATGGCGCTATGGGCAGCTGTTATCGCTCTTCCGCTTACCTACATTTTCTTACAAAATTGGATGCAAACCTTTGTGTACCATACCAGCATTAGCTTCCTACCATTTCTGGGAGCTACGGGAGCTATGCTATTGCTGACTACTGCCACCGCCTGGTACCATACCCAGCAGATTACCGAAAGCAATCCGGTATGCTCGCTACGGTACGAATAGCCGGTAAGAACTAATTATATAGAGGCAGGTTGGCTACGGTGTGAGTAAATTCTCCCCAATCGCTGCTTTCTACGATCCATAACACCAAATGTAAGAAATATGCATTTTGGTAAGAGGCATTACACTTCTGGACGAATATTCGGTAAAGGGAATGTCTGGCAGCTCTACTGCAAAAATACAGTCGCAGAGCAAAAGCGAAATTATAATAGCTTATCTATCAGTTGGTTAAATCTTTGCGAATGACGAATGACATTATCTAGACTAATTTCTCGTTCGTCAGTAAAGAAAACGATCTAATAAGAGCTAATCTTTTTTCAGCCTGGGGAAACCATGTATGATATTCCTACGTTCGCATAGCGAATTGAGGGTGCTTACCGATTGGCACATTTTTTTGAAATAGTTGGTAAACGCGTAAATTGCGACCTTTTTACAGGGACCTGCTAAAACTTAATACCATGATACTACAAAAACAGACGAATTCTTCCGTCCGGTTGCTTAGTTTGTACCGGATGAATTACTCCTGGATTATGCTGCTACTTTGTGCCTTTATCGCCTTCGGAGCCGGAGGATGTAAAGCCAAGAAAGAGGCTCGCGCCGCTGCCGAAGCTCGTGCCGAACGGATTGCCAAAGCCCGTGCTGACCTTTTATCCGTAATTAACGATCAGGGCAGCATGTCTACCGATGAAAAAGAAGAAATAGTACAGGGAGTGAAAGACATGAACTTTCAAGATGCCGAAATCCAATCATTGATTGAGCGAGCCGAGGCTATCATTGCCGATGAACGGGCGGCGGCTCGCTTAGGCGAAGATCGTACCGTCACTACCGAAACTGGCCCGGCTTCCGAATCAGATCTAAACAATTTGTTTCGCAATGTAGCCTCAGCCCGTAACACCAGCGATGCTAACTCTCAAATCCGCAATGCGCTGGATATGTTCGCCTCTTCCGAAACCCCCGTGCTGATCATTATCAGCCAGAGTGGAGGTCAAACGGACTACGATGAGCCTACCACAATCAATAAATACCTCAATTACCTAAAGGATACTAAAAAAAGCTCCGATGAGGTTTATAATATGGTGTTCGACGCCAATGGCAAAATCAAAGAGTTAGAACTTATTAAACGATAGAATTGATGAAAATTTCTGTAATATATATCTGCCTTCTGTTTATTGGATTCGCCTCGTTTTCAGCCCGGGCCCAGGAAGACATCAGTCCAGAGCGTAAGCTAGCTATTGACTCGCTGGCTTTAGAAAAGGTACGCGACCTGAGTAAATACATTAGCATTATCGGAAATAAGGATACCCCGTTTTCAGAAGCTAACCGGGTGATTGATCGGGCTGAAGAGCTTTTTGCCGCTGGAGCGGAGATTGGGGTTTCATCACTAACTACTAACGAAATCACCTACTACCAAGTGCGGGGATACTTTGAGCATTTGATGGCACTCAATTACGACAAAGTGAGTATCAAATGGTACGACATCCAGTATATCAGCGATCTGGAACAACAGCCTGATGGCACGTTTGTTGGAGTAATCACTATCTACCAGCGATTTGAAGGTACATCGGACGACGGCCTGGAGTATAAAGATACTACCAAGAAAGATATTACCGTTTTTGTTCAGAAAAAAGAAACGCAAATCGGCGGGCGCATTATCGACTTCTGGGATGTACTACTGGGAGATATTCGCGTGGCCGAAACCACCACATAATAGAATTTAATGCATAATTGGAGAAGGTTTTCTAAAAGACTACCGGAGGCCGCCAGCCGAAGCGTAGTCTTTTTTGTGATCATTACAGTTGCCGTAGTGCTATTGCCTGAGCCGCAGCTTTATGCGCAGGGTATTGGCGAATATTTAGGAGGAGAAGACGTCCTATACGCTGAAACTAAACAGGTTAACCAGTTTTTTCGCCGCTTTAATGGGGAGGAAGATGTAGAAGGCAAGCGCTACTACGCAGGCGACAAAGGCTACCGCCACCCCAAACTGCGGCAAAACTACTTAGAAAACCTTTTTGATAATCAGAATCGGGACATCTCGCCTGTACTGAAGAAAGAATTTATCAGTACAGTTAACAGTCAGTCTGACCCAGTTTATCTGGATTTTCATGGCGGACAGTGGTTTGCCGAAGTAAAAGCCCGCTTCAACTACAAAGGAAAGCGTGAAGAGGCTACTTTGTTCTTACGTCTGCAGGAAGAAAAGGTAGGCTCAAAATGGATACTTACTAAGGCTTATTTTGAACCGTTTGCTGCCTTATTTGCTAGCGATACTACAGGCGGTATGCCCTTTCTTCACCCCATGAGTCACGAGCTGGATTTTATGAATCTGCGGAAGGTATTTCAGGATAATAAGGAGAAGGTAGACCAGTTTACCGCCCGCGGCTATCAGCCGGATTATCTCTCAATTTTGCTCTATGAAATTAAAAATTCTAACTTACGCTTTGAGACGGTCACCAACGTTAAGTTTCATTTCTTTCAGGTAGATGGCTGGTACTTTCAACTGGCTAAGTTCAATCGCCCTGGCTACAACCGAGGGTGGCTGGTGTCCGACTTATCGAAAGCAACCCCGCAAGAAAAAGAGCTATTGACCAAATACATATTTTACGAAGATGAGTAAGCGACTCGGTTCACTCGTTCTATTTGTCTGGTTAGGGATGGCTACCGTTTCGTCGCTCGTAGCCCAATCGCCCAACGCCAATGGGCCGGAGCTATCTCCGGAAGCCATTACTGAATACAAGGATCAGTCTAAAGAGCTAGTATCTTTCCTGGAATATATGATGAATTTTCTGGGAAACCCCAAGGCAACTACCCAGCAGAAAGAAACTATAATCACTCAAAGCTATCTAAAAGCCTTTCGCGATGAAGATGTGCAGATAGAAGATGATCTGGCCGAAGACCGCAGCGTAGTCACCAACAAAAATGTACAGGCTTATCTGAAAGACATTGATTTCTTTTTTCAGGAGGCTAAGTTTGATCTAAGCATCGACGATGTGAGTTACTACGTGAGCGATGCCGGAAAAAAGTTCTTCCGCGTAACGTTGAGCCGCAACCTACAAGGAATTACTGTGGATGGTGATACGGTTAACGCTAATCAGATTCGCTACGTGGAGATTAACCTCAACGAGGCTGAGAAGGATTTGAAAATTGCCAGCATGTACACTACCAAGTTGAGCGAGCGGGAAGAACTAGCTAATTGGTGGTCGGAAGTATCGCAACCCTGGCAAGAGTATTTTAAAGCTCAGATTGGTGCTGAAGATTGGGACTCGGTGAATTACCGGATGCTGCGCGAAATTGTCCGGATGGATGAGATCGACATTTCAGGCAACCAGCGTATTTACGATCTGGAGCCACTGGGCAAACTTATCGACCTGCGTTACCTAAATATTTCGGATACCCGCCTCGATGATCTCTACCCATTACGCAATCTTACTAAACTAGAAATACTCGACGGTAGTGAGACTGCGGTTACCGATTTGGGCCCGCTAAAGTATGCTACCAGCTTGCGTGAAATGATCATTGACGGCACTCGCGTTAGTAACCTGAATGTATTAACAAACTTTACCAAACTGGAGAAGCTATATTGCAGTAATACTCCCGTTTACGAACTTCCTCCGCTAGGCAGCCTGAAAGACTTGCGTTGTGCCAATACTGCAGTCACTAGTCTGGAGCCACTTGCAAGTATGACCAATTTGGTGTACCTAGATTGTTCTGAAACCAGTATCAGCGATCTGCAACCGGTAGCCAGCACGGCAGCGGTTACCTGGCTCAATCTGGAGAATACTCCTGTGGTCAATCTGGAACCGCTGCAGGCACTTACCAAACTTCAGGTGCTGCTGCTCAATAGCACCCCAGTAGAAAATCTGGAATCGCTGAATGGTTTACCGGCACTGGAGAAGATTTATTGTGATAATACACCTATCACCCAGGCAGTAGCTAATCGGTTTATGACCATTAATCCTCAGACGCTGGTTATTTACGAGTCGGCGCAGTTGCAGGAATGGTGGACAGCACTTACTCCAGCCTGGCAAGAGGTATTCAGCCAGTACGTGCCGCTAGATGCAATTGATAAAGAAAGATTAGCCCAGGTGGCGAATTTGGTAGAGATTGATATCAGTGGTAATCAGTCTATTCAGACGCTGGAGCCGTTATCCACTTTAGTCAACTTACGCCGGTTGAATTGCGAACAAACTGGTATCAGTAGTCTGGATGCCCTACAGAGCATGGTGAATCTAGAGTATCTGAACTGCGCGGGCACTAAAGTAGATAGTATTGGTGCCCTAAGCAATGCTCAAAACATGAAGGTGCTCAACCTGGACAAAACCCAGGTTAACAGTCAGCTTCCCATTAGTGAGATTTCTGGTATCCAACGGTTAAGCTGCGAAGGTACACCCCTAGATCAGGGTAAGATCATTCAGTTCATTCGGGAGCATCCTGAAACGGTAGTAATCTACAAAACCGATCAGCTCAGCTTATGGTGGAATGGGCTTTCACCCTCGTGGAAAGACGAGCTGCGGGAACAGGTAACAATCGGTGACATTCCCGACCGGGAGCAGTTGCACGAGATAGCTTTCCTGCAAACGCTTACCATTGAAGATAACGGAAAAATTGGTTCGTTGGAGCCCCTTCAGGAGTTTGTTCGGCTTACCGAACTAACGCTTACCGGTACGCGGGTTTCTGATCTATCGCCATTAAGCACAATGTCTACCCTGCGGGCATTAATCTGCGCTCGTAATCCTATTCGTAGCTTAGAGCCTCTAGCTTCACTAACCGAGCTAATTTATCTGGATTTTCAAAATACTCCCGTAGAAGAATTGAAACCCGTTCGGGACATGATTTCTCTGGAAACGCTGAAATGTTCAGGTACTCAGGTCAGTAAGTTGAAGTTCCTTTCTTCACTCATTAACCTGAGAGAGCTAGAGTGTTATAATACTCAGGTGAAGAAACTAAAACCTCTGAGAGACTTGTACCAGCTTGAAGTTCTCCGCTGCTACAATACTCGTATTTCTAGTCGGGAGGTAGATAAGTTCCGCCAAAACCACCCTGACTGCGAGGTGATCTTCTACTGATAACTCCAGGTGTTCAAAATTACACGAATACCTTGCAGCGTGGTGGGGTCATCCTGGCCGACTAGGCGGCCGCATTAAAATACGAAAACACTATCACACTAGCGACTCCGATAGGATCGTGTTACAGTAGAATACTACGCCTGACATTGTGAAGTAATTTTTTAAGGATATCCGGATGCTTATCCGCGAAACTGTTCAAAAGCTTCAGGAACAGAATCCGATAATGTACCCAGCGACCATTGCTTTTTTTACCGTATTCTCCCTGCCCTCGGTACTGATTATTATCGTTCAGACGCTAGGGACTGTTATGGGAACCGCCAAGGTTAGAGAACAATTAGCTAGTCAGGTCTCCGGACTGATTGGGACCGCTAGTACTGAAGAAATTATCAATATTATTCAGAACCGAGGATGGTATTCTTCCAGCCTACTAGTTACTATCGCTAGTATTGTTTTTCTGCTTAGGTAAAGCCTGAAAAGGGATTGATCAAATTCCTGAAAGACCGACTACTATCATTTTCGCTGATTATTGTTCTAGGATTTTTGTTGCTAGGAGTAGACGCTAATAAACTGGGCGAACGGATTACCCCAAAAAGCACTCAGTGCGGGTAATTACCAAAGAAATGGAGGTTGACAATGACGAAGTGGTGGATGAGGAAGTAAAGGAGTGAAAGTCGGCTGATTTTTGAACCAAACCCTACGGTTCAGTAACCCTTTGCAGAAAATTATCCAACACCTGATTGAAAGCCGCAGCATTATCTAGGTTTGCGTTATGAGCGGCTTCCGGAATTACCACCAAGGGGAGACTTTCTTCTTTGGCCCATCTCTGGCAGTAAGGTTTTACCTTACCCGATTTTTCCATTTCACCGTAGGTAATCAGTATCGGACACGTTAAACGAATTCTTTGCTCCGAGTAGGCAATTACCCCTTCGTACACCACTCGCATAATCCGGGCAACTTCGGTTTTGGTTAGCTTGCTGAGTACCCGACGAGCGTAAGCTTCCGACTCCGGTTGCTGGCTAACCTGTTTGGCAATACTGTTGACTAAAATTGAGTAGGGGTATAGCTGGAGGAGCGCCGGGGCAATGGACAACAGCCAACGATCCAGGCGGGAGTAGTACGAAATATCTAGCGGCGAAGCCCCCACTGAACAGAAAGAACTCACCCGATCGGGGTAATCCACCGTTACAATCTGGCTAATGTATCCACCCATTGACTGGCCTATTAGGTGTACCTGACTGATGCTTTCTTCGTCTAGTATTTGTACCAAAATTTGCGCTGCTGTTTTTAGCGAAAATCCGGCGTAGGGACGTGAACAACCGTGGGCGGGCACATCCCAGGTAACAATCCGGTAACGATCCTGAAAATAGGGTAGCTGGAGATTGAACAAGGCATGATCCATCGTGGCTCCGTGGGTAAAGACGAGCGTTTCGCTACCCTGGCCACCTACCCAATAATGTACTGTGCCTTGCTCACTAGTAACTGTCTTCTCGCTCATTGAAAAGTCGGGGGTTATTCAGGCTCACCTTTATTACTGTTCCAAATATCGTGGGTGGTTTTCCAGTTACCATCAGGCTGGCGACGCAGAATATTTAAATATTTGGAAGTAGATATAATTGGTTTACCACCCTTGCGCGGAGTCAGCGTTACGGTAGCCTCACCTCGTCCGTAGGCTAAATCTCCCTCGACGAGAACCTCTTCATAGTGGCTTTCCAGAGCAGGTTTGTACTGGTCAAAAATGGTTTGGTAGTACGCCTGCACCGAATCTTTCCCCACCATCGCACCTTTTCCTGGGGCCATTAGAATAGCATCGGCAGTAAAGTGCTTCGCAATACCTTTAGCATCACTCTGGTTAAAAGCTTCAGCCCGGGCAGCGCTCACCTCGGTAATCATTTGCTCATCGGTAGAAGTACTCACGGGTGATTTTTCGGACCGAGGCGTACAACCGATAAGTAAAACGTATAGAAAATACTTAGCTCGGGAGAAGAACATAGGTTATTGAATGTTAGTCGGCTATGATAGACATTACTCACTATGCCTACCAGATTTTTCTGATTATCTTCAGTCTCTTCATCAGTAACTCCACCACAATAAAAATGCTCCCGTGAAATTCGGACATCAGGTTACTACCGGATACCGCCAGGGGCTGCGGTACTCTCGTTCCAATAGCGCATTCGCCTCTGTATCGCCCGGAATAATTTCTTTCTCACCGTCCCACTCAATGCTTCTACCTAGCTTGTGAGATAGCATTCCTAGCAGGCTCATGTTGGTAGAACGGTGGCCAATCTCAATATCACAAACCGGAAGATTGCCCGTCTCAATAGACGATAAAAAATCAGCCCATAGCTCTTTAATGTTTTGCTGATCGGGTTCATTTAACTGAGGCTCTACGTGGATAATTTCGCCCCCCTTTTTGCTAGGGTAGAATGTCCATCCATCGCGCCAGCCCATGTGAAATGTTCCTTCAGTACCGTAGAAGTAGCAACCGATATTATGCTTTTCGGCTTGATTGGCAGCGTACTGGCGATGCTCCCAAACGGCAGTAAAATCCTCAAATTCATAATTTACCACCTGGGTATCTGGAGCGGTGGTATTATCTTTTTTGATATGCCGGGCCGCAATGGAATGTACCGATTTAGGCGCTTTCTCATCAGTCCACCAGAGTATCTGATCGAGCCAGTGAATACCCCAATCTCCGATCTGCCCGTTAGCAAATTCCAGAAACTGTCGGAACCCTTTAGGGTGCATTCGCTCGTTATAAGGCAACATAGCGGCCGGTCCGCACCACATATCCCAATCTAGCCCCACTGGTGGTTCCGAATCGGGGGTAGGCTCACCTGGGCCGCCTCCGTAGTGCACAAATGCCCGTACCATCCCGATCTTTCCAGCTCGCCCTGACTTTAAAAATTCCATACCTGAGATATTATGGGGCGAAACCCGACGGTGGGTGCCCACCTGCACCATGCGGTTATTGGCTCGGGCAGCTCGCACCATCGCTTTGCCTTCGTTAATGGTATGGCCAATAGGTTTTTCTACGTACACATGCGCTCCAGCTTCTACCGCAGCAATGGTTTGTAAAGGATGCCAGTGGTCGGGGGTAGCTACAATTACGATTTCGGGTTTTTCCGTGGCTAATAGCTCGCGGTAGTCAGAATAGCGTTTGGGCTGGTCGCTGGTTAGTTTAGCAGTTTCTTCCATCGCTTGGTCTAGCTGCTGCTGATCTACATCGCAAAGCGCCACTACCTTGGAACGGTTAGTAGCAATAGCTTCCCGCAGGATATTCATGCCCCACCAACCACTGCCAATGAGGGCTGTCGTATATTTTTTATCCTGATAGGGACGAGCAATAGAAAGAGGGGAATAAATTAAGCTAGCTCCGGCGGTTGCACTCGCGCCAGATTTAATAAAGTCACGTCGGTTCATACAGATGTAGGTTGCGGTAATATTCTTCAAACGAAGATACAGGATTTTGGGAATTGTCCGATTGTTCGATGACTCAATTATTACGTAGTTGAGAGTTAGGGGCTGGGCAAACTCACTTCTTGTGCTCCACGTCGGATTCTTTGCACTTGCACAAAGCTTCTAACTCATATTTTACATTTCTTATTTCATATCTTTATAGCGCTTATTTTGCCGAAATGTATAATACAATTAGTTTATATGTAATGGCTGGCTTGTACATCGTAGCTGGGTTGTTTCATTTTGTCAAGCCTAGCATGTACGAAGCGATTATTCCGCCTTATTTACCTAACCATAAAGCGTTAGTACTAATTAGTGGTTTTTTTGAAGTTGCTTTTGGGGTAGGATTACTATTTGAGGAAACTAGAAGCTTATCCGCTTGGGGAATTATACTAATGCTACTAGCTTTTCTTCCGGCGCATGTCTACATGCTACAATCCGAGAAATTCAGAAAGATTCCGAGTTGGGCACTTTGGGTAAGAATTCCTTTGCAGTTTCTGCTAATATACTGGGCCTATCAGTTTGTCTGAACTGTGCAATCGCTCTTATTTTATAACTCTAAGAAGTTACCGTATTCCTTATTCGCTACGTAGCGAGTGCACCGGGTTAGCTCGTGCTGCGCGCACAGATTGATAGCCAACCGTTAGCCAGGCAATCAACAAGGCAGCTAAGCCAGCCAGTATGAAGAATGCTACTGACAACTCGGTCTTATACTCAAATCCTTCCAACCACCAATTCATCAAATAATAGGCTATGGGGCTGGCGATTAGAAAACCGATCAGTACTAATTTGGTAAAATCCTGCGAAAGCAGTACGACCAGATTACCAACAGATGCTCCTAGTACTTTACGTACCCCAATCTCCTTGGTACGCTGCTCGGCCATGAAAGAAGCTAGCCCTAGTAAGCCTAAGCAGGAAATTAGAATAGCCATTGAGGCAAAGATAGTAGCTAACTTACCAATGATCTCCTCTCTTTGGTAGGTCTCCTGGAATGTCTGATCCACAAATTTATATTCAAAAGGATACGCTGGATTGACAGCTTCACTAACCTGTTTCATACTAGCCAATGCTTCGGCAGTTTTTCCGGTTTCGGTTCGTACAAATATAAGATACGTGTCGTCTGGGGTTAAACGAATGACGAGCGGCTCAATCTGTTGGTGCAGAGAGGTAGCGTGGAAATCTTCCACTATTCCAATGATCTTCCCCGATTCTTCCCACACTGCTAAGTCTTCACCTACCGGGTCGGTTAGTTCCATAACCCGAGCAGCTGCTTCGTTGATAACGTAATTAGCAGTATCGGTAGAAAAGTCAGGCGAGAAATACCTTCCATCCTTAAGCCTCATGCCCATCGTTGATATGAAATCATATTCCGCATTAACAATCAGGAATTCCATATCATCGTCTTCCTGTTTTCCATTCCACTCAATATTACCAGTAGAACGACCTATGCTGAGTGGGCTTTGACTGCTGGACGTTACACCTACTATCCCAGGTTGCTGTAGTAGTTGTTGCTTATAGGCTTCGTACTGGTCGTAAAGAGCACCTTCTCGGTAGGTATACACTAAATTCTCCCTTTCTAGTCCTAGATCTTTGTTCAGTATATAGTTGATTTGATTATAGACTACTACAGTGCCGATCACCAGTAGAATTGAAACGGTAAACTGAAATACTACTAGGCTTTTCCGAAATAAAGCAGCCCCCTGGCTTTGCTGTATTGCCCCTTTCAGTACTCGCACTGGCTGGAACGATGATAGAAACAGTGCTGGGTAACTCCCTGCTAGTAGCCCAGTGAATATGGTCACGATCAAACCGCCGATCAGCAATGTTGGATGAGCATAATTAATTGTAATGTCTTTTTTAATTAGCTGATTAAAGAACGGAAGGGTCAATTCCACTAGCAGCACCGCCAGAAAGAGCGCTAATAGTACAATTACCGTTGATTCGGCCATAAATTGTCCTATTAGTAGCTTCTTATTGGCACCGATTGCTTTACGTACGCCAACTTCCTTAGCCCGCTGTCCGGAACGGGCAGTAGCTAAATTCATAAAATTGATACAGGCAATCACCAGTATGAATATCGCGACAATGGAGAATATCCGCACGTAGGTAATGCGCCCTCCTACCTGATGGCCATCTTCGTATTTGCCATACAAGTAGCGGTCGGCGTAAGGTTTGAGAAATACGTCCGCATCTTCATGTGTCACATGCGTATCAATGATATCTTTAATTTTACTATTCAACCGGTCTACATCCGCCTGTGGGTCTAGTATCACAAACAGACGAAGTCCGTTACTATCCCAGTTTTCTACCCAGCTGTTTTCGCGGATATACTTCTTCATTGGCCGCACAAAGTCAAAGGAAATTGATGATTGCCTGGGTATATCTCGAAATACACCACTTACTTGAACCTCCTCTCGATCGTCAAACCGAAGGATTTTTCCTACTGCGTTCTGTTCTCCGAAATATTTTCTAGCTAATGTCTCAGAGATTACAATAGCGTCCATATTCTGAAGCACCGTCGTAGGATCTCCCTCAACCAGTGGATAAGAAAATATCTCAAAAAAATCTTCTCCTACGTAATTACCCTGCTCACGGTAGCGATGCTCACCGTTAACCAGTAACCATTCTTCCTGCCAGTAAAGTAGTTCCGCCGCCTCAATCTCGGGAAACTCTTCCTCTAATGCCTGCGCCAGAGGTTTGGGAATAGTCTGATAGGTTTCGGTTCCGCTATTATAATGCACATGACGCAGAACCTGATACAGCTCTGCTTCATTCGCGTGAAATCGATCCATCTGGTATTCATCCTGAACCCACAGAAGAATTAGAAAGCTACTGGCTAACCCAACTGATAAACCTAGAATATTGATGAAAGTGTAGCTTTTCTTCTTGGAAAATGAGCGAAGGGCCGTGATGAGGTAGTTTCGAAACATAATTCTAGCTGTTAGCAAGGGTTGCCCCGCAATGTATATATAACAATGTGCAATTAACTGCTCGAGAAGTAAACCAACCATTAGTTGAAACCGCTAATTGTACATTGCGCATTATTCATTGAAAAAGACGTGCCAATCCCTGGTAGCGTATTTCAGCCCTATTCGGCACTTTTTCATTGTTCAAATACGAACAATTTTGTACGAAGGTGGACAGACTGATTCCTGTTTTACGATCATCTCGCGACTTACTAGTGAGCTTGCTTGTCTATGCTGAGCTAGACTTTATCGCCCGCACCATTTCGGCTTTGCCTGGTGGTCCAGAGAGTGTTTCTACCTGCAAGCCTAGTGATTTCAGATCTCGCTTTAGCTGGCCTTTCGCTGAGTAGGTGACCCACACCCCTGAAGGATTGAGTAGATTCGTAACTTTCTCGATAACCGGCTTTTCCCAAAGTTCAGGCTGCTTGTTGGGAGCAAAGGCATCAAAGTAGACTAAATCAAAGTTTTCGGTAGCTTCTAAATCCTCTAATTTGATTTGTTGCTTATCCAACGTAAAATTTTCTAATAACGATTCAGGTTGGTTCCAATCCGCTTGGTGGATGGCAGCAAAGTATTCTTTTTTAGCCTGTTCTTGCTGTTGCACATAATTCAACTGTTGTAAAACTACCTCGGCAATCGGGTAGGGTTCTAAGGCAGTATAGTGGAACTGAACTTGAGAGACAGCTTGTGCTTTCATCATCGTTAGCCATGCGTTGAGTCCGGTTCCCAGTCCAACCTCAAAAATTCGGATTGCGGAAGCGGTCAGATGAGAATCTAACCAATATTGTAAGCCATGCTGAATAAATACATGTTCGGATTCTCGCCAAGCTCCATGCCGGGAGTGGTAGGTTTCATCCAGCGTAGTATTCAGTAGGGTGTGAGAACCGTCACCGGTTTCAATGATTTGTATATTGTCCATAAATCAGCGTTGCTGTTACTTCATTATACATCAAAAACTTCCTCTCAACCGAATAGTTACTTTCGTATGCTTCACCTACAAAAAGTTCATCACGTCGCAATTATTGTATCTGATTATAAGCGCTCTAAACACTTTTATACCCAGATATTAGGATTGAAAATCATCAATGAGACATACCGAGCTGAACGGAATTCCCACAAACTAGACCTACGGGTAGGGGATAGCGATCAGATTGAGCTATTTTCTTTTCCTAATCCACCCTCTCGTCCTTCCTACCCAGAAGCGGCCGGACTGCGGCACTTAGCTTTTGAAGTAGATAATGTTGCACAGGTCAAAGCTCAACTAGAGCAGCAGCAAATTGCCGTAGAAGCTATTCGAATCGATGAATTTACCGGCAAGCGATTTACTTTCTTTGCCGACCCGGACGGCTTGCCCATTGAATTATACGAAAAGTAAAGAAAAAAAGCCCAACCATCGGGCTGAGCTTTCATCAATATCAAGTGCTGTATGTTTACATTGCAGAACTACCCTCCTCTAATGTAAAAGTTCGCTCTACGCTGTTCATTGGACTATCGATCAGATTTCCGTTGCTATCTACCAGTTCAATCTTAATAGTATTATCACCCATCGGCATTCCGTTAATCACGTAGGGTTGCCACTGATCTACCATAAACGTAGTATCACTATTGATGCTCACTTTAACCTGATTGCCTCCGGGCCCGATTTCAGTATTAGCCAAATAAAAATCAAACAGTACGCTTTCAGTATCGGCACCGGTATAGGTTCCTTTCGGGCGGCTATAAAACAACATCGGCTGGGATAGATCCACCTCCTCACTATCACCTTCACCTACCGTAAACTGAGAAACTTTGTAGGCTTCCGGATTTTTCACACTCTCGTGGTAGGAGCGTGACAGAAACGACAAGGCTACGTAGTGGCCATCGTCCAGTGCTAACTTAAACCCTTCCGGCTCATAAATAGCGTAATAAGGATTGTTATTTAAGATGAGATGAATATGCTGTCCCTTACCAGAGTTTGCCAGAGGTTTTTGATCAGCATCAGAAGTAATAACCCCAAGTTCGTAGTTTGTGGCATTGTAAGTGAACTCAATTGAGTCGCCACTGGCCAGAACTGAGCCATCCGAAGGTCCGGTTACCGTGAGCATAGCATCCGCGTATTCGGGAGAGGCAGGCGCAGGGGAGATACTCAGCATAGGGGCTGTTTCTTCCGGTACTTCGGTCGCAGTTTCCTGGGAAGAGTCAGTAGCAGGGGTACAGGCGTAAAACATACCCGCAACTAATAAAGAAATAATGGCGATGAATTGTCTTTTCATAGATCAGTTGGTTTGTTTAAGTTTGATATAAAGCGAAGTTATCGCAAAATTTGTGATTATTATCAATTATAACTTCATTCCACTAAATAAGTTGACGATGGCCGATTTATTTGATCACATTCCCAGCTTGGATCTCCACCAGTTTACCCAAGGTAGTCCCGAACAGCAGAAGCGATTTGTAGAAGATTTAGGAGACGCCTTTCACCGTATTGGCTTTGTCGCTATTAAAAATCATGGATTAACCGATGAACTTACCGAACAGTTATACTCGGTAGTAAAAGAATTTTTTGCCTTACCCGCCGAGGCGAAGCAAAAGAACACCCTGCCCGAGCTACACGGACAGCGAGGGTATACCAGCAAGGGGAAGGAACACGCCAAAGGTCGAACTACTGCCGATCTAAAAGAATTTTATCAAATTGGTCAGTTCGTAGATGATAATGACCCTGTTAAAGAAGAATATCCGGATAATATCTGGCCAGAGGAAGTTCCGGAGATGCACGCCATTGCGAAAGAGACATATCAAACATTAGAGGCTGCTGGTAAACAATTGCTGCGGGCTATCGCACTGTACCTCAATTTGGATGAATCCTACTTTGATCCGCACGTGAATAACGGCAATAGTATTATCCGGGCTATTCACTATTATCCGATAGAAAACCCTGATGAGGTACCGGATGATGCGGTACGTGCCGCCGAACACGGTGACATCAATCTGATTACTTTGCTAATGGGGGCTAGTGCCGAAGGATTGCAGGTACTTCGGCGCGACGGGGCCTGGATTCCGATTACCGCCCTACCCGACCAGATTATTGTGAATGTAGGCGATATGCTGGCTCGCTTGACCAACGATACGCTCAAATCTACCATTCACCGCGTAGTGAACCCCCCTCGGGAATTATTGGGTACTCCTCGTTACTCCATACCGTTCTTTATGCACCCCTGGGCCGAGATGGATTTAACTTGCCTTCCTTCGTGTGTAAGCGAAGATCGCCCCAAGAAGTACAAGGATATGACGGCTGGGCAGTTCCTGGAAGAACGCCTGCGCGAAATAGGCTTAAAGCAATGATAGCCCTTTAAACTCTAGTACTTTGGACCGCACCCAACGCCCCTGGTATTCCCAAGGAATAGTAACCTCCATTCGGCGGGTGCGATATTTTATTTTTCTGAGAGACGTACTGATACTTACAGTAAGTGCCTTTGGTGGCCCCCAAGCTCACCTGACATTACTGCTGAAAATGATGGTAGAAAAGCGGCGGTACCTCAGCGAAAAAGACCTAATGGAACTACACGCTCTCTGCCAGATTCTTCCGGGGCCGTCATCTACCCAAACCAATACCGCAATAGGTTACCGGATAGGTGGCCCCAAACTGGCTTTTCTCACGCTACTGGTGTGGATGCTGCCAGCGGTTACGCTGATGACTACGGCCGCTGTGATTTTCTCTAATATACAGGAAAAAGAGCTTTCGCTTGAGTTTACGCGTTTTATTCAGCCGATGGCGGTAGGGTTTGTGTTTTACGCTGCCTACACACTTAGTGTGAAGGTGGTCAATACCCAAGCAGGCATACTGATTATGGTGGTAGCTACTGTTGTCTCTTTTCTTATCCGCAAACCCTACATTTATCCTCTGCTCCTCCTTTTGGCTGGAGTAGCCACCGCTATTAAGTACCGTAGTCATCCCCGGCAGCAAAAAGAAAAACTTAACATCCGTTGGGGAAACCTGACCATCTGGATTACCATCTTAATAACTGCTGCTATTATCGGCGGCATAACTCAATCGTTACCCGTACGGATATTCGAGAATTTTTACCGTAATGGAAGTTTAATCTTTGGGGGTGGGCAAGTACTCATCCCGCTACTCTATACCGAGTTTGTTGACTTTAAGGCTTATCTTACTTCTGAGGAGTTTTTAACTGGATATGCCTTGGTGCAGGCTATTCCGGGACCGGTATTCTCATTTAGCGCCTTCATTGGCTCACTGGCTATGCGTAGCTACGGTATCATTGGAGAAATTATTGGTGCACTGGTTGCCTCGCTAGGGATTTTTCTCCCTGGTACATTTCTGATCTTTTTCATGGTCCGCTTTTGGGACGGACTGAAAAAGTATCGGGTAATTAAGGCTTCGCTAGAGGGGATAGTTGCGGCTAGTTCAGGGATGGTAATCGCCGCCGCACTACTTTTATTGGAGCCTCTTTCATTATCACTCCTAAATATTGGAGTAGTGATTGGAACAGCTCTACTACTCCAGTTTACCAAGATTCCTGCCCCGGTAATTATCCTCAGTGGACTTTTACTCGGGATTGTATTCTAGTAGGCATTTTCCTGATCGCGGAAAAGAGACCATAGCGTTAAGAAAATAATCTTAATATCTAGAGCAAATAGCCATCTTTCCACATACAATCGATCCAGACGTACTCGGTTATTCATTTTATCGAAAGTAGCAGTCTCGCCTCTGTAACCTTTCGCTTGCGCTAAACCGGTGATTCCTGGTTTAACTGAGTGGCGGTGATTGAACTTATGAATCTGGGAAGAATACTGCTCATTCAACTTTACAGGGTGAGGCCGAGGACCAACAACGGACATATTACCTACTAGAACATTGAAGAACTGAGGAAGTTCGTCTAAACTAGTCTTCCGTAAGAAAGCACCGATCGCGGTTACTCGTGGATCATGTTTGGTAGCTTGTTTAGTATCTGCATCGTTGTTATTACGCATCGTTCTAAATTTCCAACACATAAAATCTCGGCCATTAAGTCCGGTTCGCTTTTGCCGAAAGAATACCGGACCACGTGAAGTTACTTTAATGGCAATGGCAATAACTGGAAGTAACCAAGTGAACACGAACCCAATAACTAGCAGTGAGAAGGCAATATCAAATAAGCGTTTTACAAAACGATTCCACCAATTATCTAAGGGAATTGAGGTGACGTTAATTACCGGGATAGCACCGTACCACTCTGGTTTGGGAGCTTCTAGTAGATTTCCAGGCAAGTGATGCCCCTGGATATTTCCAATCAGCTTCACCTTAACCCGGTGCTGATGTCCAAAATCAATTAAATGCTTCAGGTAATCATAATCCATGTTAGGAAAACAGCAATAAAGCTCGTCAATTTCATGGTTTAAGATATAGTACTGAAGTTCTTCGGCATTCTGTGACTCAGGAGTGCTATTAAATGTATGATGAACGTAATATCCATATTCTGGATGTGCCCTTAAGTGGTTAACCAATCGATTTGAAAGCCGAGTGCTGCCTACGATCACGATTTTCCTGAGGTTGTACCCCTTAGCTCTTAAGATCCCCAGGGTATAAACAAATACTAATCGCCAGATCGAGACCAGTACTAGAAACAGGCCAAATGTAATTAAAAGCTGTACGCGCGAATAGTAGTACGCTTTATTGAACACCCAAAAGGCAGTAATAAGCAGTAGGTGTAGGAATACGATAGCATATTGCCGCTTAAGTACTGTACTTAGCTTGGTGGTTCGATCAATATTATATGGCTTAAAAACAAAAGTAAGCGCTAGTAAGAAGCCGTTAGTTATTAACCAAAGCCATAGATACGGAGGGATAGTTAGTCCTTCTAGCGTATTAAATTTAAGTAGATAGGCTAGAACGAATGAACCATTCAAGATAAGAAAATCCCCAAGAGAGAATACTAGCTTTAGGTACTTAGATCTACTATGTGGCATACTAATTCTGGCGATAGCTTAATTCGTACTTTGTGATTATGTTGTACCTGCGTGTTGTTGCATCAGTTAATATAGCTATAGACAGCAATAATGATGCAAATCTCTGTTTATACTGCGATTAATGTACAAAGTTAGGTGATTAGTTCAGTAAAAAAACCGTTAGTACACTAATATTATTACACACAGCTTTTTTCAGTTACAACTAAACCGCATTACTTATGTATTTCTTTGTTTCATCCGTATGCGATCTGAATAATCAACCTCAGATTATCAATCACTTTTCGATAAATTTCCGGTAGCAAATGGATGTATATTCCATCGAATTTTAAAAAGCATTCCAAATGAACTGTACAGATTGCCAAAGTCGAAGGCAAGAGATAGTGAGGTTTGTAACTGCCGGTTTGGCAAAAAAGGTCTTGTTGTTTCTAACAGCAGACTAGATTGACTCTTTGGTTGATAAAAAAAATATTCTTTTTGGTTAAAATCTGACTCCATACTCCCCCATTCAAAACGCCCGCCGTTTAGTCCAGCATAGGTGCCAAAGTGGCGGGAGTAGGTAGCAAAAATCTTAAACTCTGTTTTTTTATAGTTCCCCAGAACCGCCAAATGATGGGTAGAAATACGATTACTGATGAATCCTTCCCCATAATTGGGCACGTCTAGTCCCATTTTTTCAGCTCTTTGACTGTTGATAAACAATGGGGTACCAATACTCCGATTGTAGAAATTCCACCCCGACTGATATAAAAAATTATTATAGTAATCGTCACGCCCACCGTATCGGTAGCCGTAGTTTGGGGCACGATCAGACCAATCCGTACCCGGCGGCGGGTCAGGAATTCCTGGGCCGCCCTGATGTTTGGTATAAACAAATTCATACAATACTTCCTGAATAAACTTACTCTTTTCTCTTTGCCAGGAAAGTCCGGAAAGCTGATCATAAAAATGATGACGGGTTATTCCCAATTTATCTTCAAACGGTTCTTGATGGTAGAAGGCTAAAGTGGTGTTAGACAGGGGAAACTCAAAACCAAAGTCAATCGTACCGAGATGGTTGCCTAACGCATTAACGAAATCTACTCCTACATTTGGATTACGACCTGACTGGCCAGTAATTACTCGCCAGTAGTCAGCCAAACTATCATCCAGTTCGCGTCCGTTGGGGCGAGTGCCTGCCCATTGAGCAAAATGCACCAAGCCTATGTAAGCCTTCATTGGAAACGACTTACCTTTTCCTTGTAAATAAAAAGACTTTTCGTGAAGCCAGGCGTCAGATATATGTCGGTCTTCTTCAAACCACCCATGTCCCCAATGACCTCTAAATTCTAAATAGCCTTTAGTGAAGGGAACGGGAGTATATTCAGGAATAGATAAGATGACAGATGGTAAAGGCCGAGCATTTCGGCTAATGCCAAACGAACCGGTAGAAAGCTCCGGCCGATGCACCCCTACTGTGCGCTCCATCCACCCGGCACTCAGTTCCACTATCTTATACTTTACTTTCGCGTAGCCCTGATGAATACGACTTTCGGAAAATTCAGTGTTTACCAGATAATCTGCTCCCCAGGCAAAGTCCCAGTCTTTATTGCCAGCATACGGGGAATGCATACCTGCCAGAAAATAACCGTTTGGCGATTGGTCTTCGAGCTTACCAAACCGATTAGATACTATCCACAGCGGAAGGTAGTCTCGGTTAGAGAATGCTACGGCAGTTTCCAGATTGATTCTCAGTGAATCTAACCGTTGGGCAAAAATCGGTTGATTAAAGCCAAAGACAGTCAACCACGCAATTGCGTAGAAAAATATATTTTTATTAAACAATCGTCTTCTCACGGCGATTAGAAAAAAGAGTTTCTTTAAAAAAGAGATATAAAAAATAACTATTAGTTTCCAGATACCTTTTCCAGAGGCGTTGTGGCTCTGTTATCAAACGAAATAACCATTCTAAGCCAGCACGCTGCATCCAGGCGGGAGCCTGCTTAACAGTGCCTGCATGAAAGCTGAAAGCAGCACCCACTGCCATCATCACAGCATTAATGCTATCTAAGCGATTAGCTATCCAGATTTCTTGGCGAGGGCAACCTCTGCCTACTAAGACAATATGCGCTCCCGACTCGTTAACTATTTCGGAGGAGAGAGTATTTCCATCGGCTTCTTCCTCTCTGTACTGTCCGCAAACAATCACATTTGGAAACTTTTCGCGAATGAAGTCAGCAAACTTAGTAAGAGTTTCTTGCGTACTGCCACCGTACAGAAAAACCTTCAACTCCTTCTCATTCGCTTTTCTCAGTACATACAAAGTCAGCGTTGGACCGTACACCCGATCCTTTAAACCAGCTTTATGAAAGTAGTTCATCGCCCAGCGTATAGGCTGTCCGTCGGGTACAATCATTTGTGCCTTCTGAGTTGCCTCCCACATTAAGCGATCTTGAATAGCGGTTACCAAACCATGCACCGGCAAAGCAAATACGCCGTAGCTGTTTCGTTGTTTTGCCTGCTCAATAATAATATCACTAGCCGATTCATAATCGACTGCCGCGTAGTTTACTGTGTTGAAAAGTTCAACTTTATTGAACGATAATAACATGACAAAGCTAATTTTTTAAAGCTATCAACTTGATGTGAATCGGTAGGCAATAAATAATTTAGTCAACACTAAAACTTTTTCGTGAAACAAATTTGCGTCAGAAAATAGTATTTTCATTTCTTTTTTAGTGAGAAGCCGGAACCCTTGTATTCTATCTTTAGCCTTAGCTAAGCTACTTGCTTTTGGGTAGTGACCCAATGCAAAATGGCTAGTTAGCCATACTCTTAGTTCATGAGGAAGATAATGAAAAAGAGGAAATACGAAGTGTAGTTCAATGGAAAACTTGTGTGTCTCACCTACATCAAGTATAGAAACCGGACGAGGTAATTTTTCAAGGTGAGACAAAAACAAATTAAACTGCCTATTATGAGCTTTACTGGCCCAAGAGTTTTTCCGCTGATTATCTGCGAATATTCTATATAGTACTCCTTTTTTTGTCATCTAATCACGTTTAAATATGCGTTAGCGCATTCTCCATGTTCTCCCAATATTTCTCGACAGTAAACAAATGTAAATAGCGATCTCTACCTGCTTGTCCCATCTTTTCACGTAGCGCTGGTGATTCTAATAAATAAGCTACCTTACTAGCAAAATCCTTGCTATTCTTTACTTCGGCTAAGAAACCAGTTTTATTGGGTATTACCAGATCCGGTAGTCCACCTACATCTGATGCAACAATGGGTAATTTAAATTGCATGGCCTCTAGTACTGACAAGCCAAACGTTTCGAAATGAGATGGAAAAAGAAAGATATCAGTTTGTAAAAACTCCTGCCATTTTTTATCGTCGTAGCGAGCACCTGGTAATTCTACAATCTCTACCAAATTATGGTCTTTGATGTATCTTTGTATTCCTGTTAGATAATTCTCTGATGCGGGTTTACCCACTAACCGCATCTTGAATTTATAATTTTCATTCTTTAGTAGAAAAGCGGTTTCTAATAGTGTTTGGATACCCTTACTTTCCATAAGTATACCAACATAAAGTATAATGGGAACTTTATTTTCAATTGGAATAACTTCGTTTTTCAGATAGAAGTCTTCCAAACCATTGGGAACCACAATGTTCTTTTTTGCTTTAACAGACTTCCCATCGGGAGGGGTACCTTCAGAAAGTCTAATTCCAAGGTCAGGATAATAGAAAGCTTTACGGTAAAGCATTTTTAACGGCTTACTTAAAGTTAGGTATAAGCTTGCTACTCCTGCTGATCTGAAATGGAAAACAGTACTTTTGAACAACCAGCGAGTACACAATAGTATTACTATATCTCTATAAAGAGGTACATAATTGTTACCAACCGGCATATAATAAAGAGTTGGAATAGTGTATCGTAGCCGGTGATAGATAATTTGAAAAATAATTGAGAACAGGTGGATTATTTTATAAAGGCTAAACTTCCCTACTTGGTTAATATCTTTAGAAAAAGAGAGTCTTACGTGGTAAAGTTTGAGATTTTGGTAGGAACCCTCAAGTAGTCGTTGCGTGGAAATAGCCTGTCCGTAGTAGGGAGGAGGAGTTTGTCCGACAATGAGTACTTTATACACTTTTATCAATTGTTTAATGCCAATAAAATTCCATTAGAATAACGGTCAACCATATTATTGAGTGTATATTTTTCTCTAGATTCTCGACAACCAGTCTGGAGTATTTTCAATTGATCATTGTTTGACAGAAGGAGTGACGCTTCGTGGGCATATAGCTGATAATCTTCTGGGTTGTTTACAATAACTCCATTATATCCGTTCACTAAATAGTCAATCTCGGGGCTATGATAATCTATATTAGTGGTAATGAGGGGAGTTTCGGAAGCAAATGCATCTATAACTGCGAGCCCAACCAAACCTGGCATGAGCAATAGCTTAGCTAATGCTAATAGTTCTAGTTTCTCTTCTCCGAACTTGGGTCCTAGATAGTGAATCCAGTCATATTTCTTAACTACATCCCTTACCAAGTGTTCGCTAGGCCCAGCACCAACAATAATCATTTCAAAATCAGGAACAAGCTCTCTAATTCTATTGCAAGCATTAAGTAAAAATGGAATTCTCTTCTCTTCATATAGGCTTCCCATAAAGATGCAGACGTTTTCTGAGCGTATTCGGTACTTTTGCCTATATTGCTGAATAGCTGTATTTGTGGTGTTGTGTGCTAAGAAGAGGTCAGTATTAATAGTATTGTGTACAGAGCTGATTCTATCTGAGGGAAACCCTATTTTCTCAACAATTCTCATACTCAAGTCATTATAAGCAAACCACCAGTGCACTTGCTTAGAAATCCGCTTTTTTTATAGTTCTCCAATTTCAGTTTGCCACTGATTCTTTCGAGCTTGTAGATTCTTCCCGTGACCCCAGTATCCAAGTCGTATTCTTCCCAACTTATACAAGAGAAGCAGAACGTAATTACTCAGCAACTTACTAGCTTGTTCTACAATAACAAGGTCTCCCTTCTCAATGTAGCTAAGTACTGGCTGCCAAAGTAAGGAAATACGAAAAACTTTAATCGTTCTGTTTGTAATCTGAGCTCCCCATTCTAAGGTGACATTGTCTCCTTTCAACTGCTCCGTTCGGCTAGGCTTCCCATAAATAATCTTTAAGTCAATCCCTTCGCTCTGAAGCCTTTTTCTCAACAGTTCAAAAAAGGGTTTTCTATACTGGGTTAAGCGTCTCTGAATAATGACCACCCTCTGGTGCATATTGGCGAGTAAACGTTATAAAAAATACCAATTCTATTTTTGAATACCGATTTCACTCATAGGAATGGCAGTACGTCCCTCAAATTTATCTAGCGAAGCAGAATTATTGGAATCCTTTTCCGAGCGAAGGTTAGTGCCATTGATAATGTTATTATTCTTCATTTTTTGCAGCACTTTTGCCTTATTAGTAATCTCTAACCACTTGCCATCCACTACAGTATTGTTCTCAATAATATTATTCTTTGGTGCCAAAGGATCATCCTTTAAAATAGTAAGAAGCTCGGGATATTTTCTTTTCCAGGCCTCACTAAGGTAAGGAACACTCTCTAGTCGCTTCCGAAGCTGATCTTCAGCATTAACCGCCGTAGCTTGACGATATTCAACTCGCACTGCTGCCGAACGAGAAGATTGAAAAACGTTGTTTCTCACAATATTATCTCTTCCGCCTCCCACAACCACGGCCCGCTGAACATTCTTAAAGATATTTCCATCGATGATAGTGCCACTGGCCAAATCGTCTAGGTAAACACCCATCAAGCCTCGGTGATACTTACTATTAATATCATGAAAATAATTGTGGCGAATAGTGTTGCCCCGCATAGTCCAGTCTTTACCCAAATATATAGCTCCTGAGTCTCCAGTCTCAGAACCAATTCTTGCTATCTCGTTACGTTCGATTAGGTGTTCATTGCCAATGATGCGAATCGCCATATGGGGAATATCGTGGATGTAATTGTTCTTCACCACTACTCCTACCCCCTCGAGTTGAATGCCCGGACTATAAGTCTTTACCCAGCGGTTCGTATGGTGTATTTCGTTATTGTAAATCACATGTTCAGCATTGATGAGCGAGTCTCTATTGCCACCCGTGATTCGTATTCCTCCTTCGCCTGTATTATAGATCTCGCAATCAGAAATAGCGTTATTAAAACCTTCGGTCACCTCAAGACCTAGGTTTCCGGTATTTCGTATTTGTACCTTTGTAATGGTATTGTGATTACCGCTAATAATCTGGACACCAGTAGCTCTGGTAACCTCGAGAGTCATGTTCTCTATTCTAACAAAAGAAGTGTTCTGCAATTGGAGAATTGGCTCTGGTAATAAAGAAAGTATAAGCTCAGTGTTAACTTGATCTGTCTCAGGTAACCATAGGTGAATTTTACCGCTCTCTTTATTAAAGTACCATTCTCCGGGTGAGTCTAGCTCCTCTAGAATATTTAGGGCGTAATAGCGCTTTCCCTTTATATAGCCGTAGGTTCCATACGGTTTTTGAGTTTTAACAGTATTGGTAGTGGTATCAATCTTTTCTACCCTAACATAGGAATCAGCCCAGTCTCTTGCCCAAAACCCGTGAAGCCATATTTCCTTTTCTTTTAACCACCGATCAGGACGATCACCCGAGTAATTAAACTGATCACCAAAGCGTCCCTTTTTTACATCAGCGATTTTAGCCCACCCCTCATTAGGCCAACGCGCTATCTGGAGAGGATTTCTATTGACAAATACCTCGACCGGAGCTAAGTACTTAGGCCGAGGAAATCCCCTTGGCTCGAGCGAACCCAAATCATCTATGCCTTATGCTTTTATATCGATCTCACTTATCTTGTCTAGATAAGACGAATCAATGCGGTCAAGAAAAGTGGTCGGTGCTTTTGTAGTAGTCACAACTATTCCCCCTACTAAAGCAGTCTGTTGGTCTTCAGCACCACGGATAACAGTTACAGCATCTTTAGTACCTGAAGCAATTTCAGGAATTACGAGTGTACTGTCAAGATAATAAGTTCCTGGTGCTATTTGCACTACAACTGGAACGTTTACTGAGTCTTGCCGGACCTCAGATATCCGTTCAATAGCACGCTGTGGAGAAGCCAATGGCCCATCAGTCTGCATTTTATTGGGTTTGTTCAGCCGACCAGTCCATTCGTTTTTCCCCTCTTTATTTACGTAAATAAAGAGCGTATCGAGGCCATTAACAGGAGTTAATGAACTAGCATTTTCGCCACTCTTACAGCACTGAAAAGCCAATAAGATTATTACTACTATCAAATAAGTTCGCATAAACTAACAGGCATTTTATCACTTTCACCTATTTAACTTAAGTACTTCACTGCCTGCTAATAGAAACGAACCTGCTCCAAATTCTTGGTAGTTATCGTACGTTACTTCATCAGGCTTACTACCACCGGGTTGTACCCAGCCCAGTTTTCCGTTGGGATGAATAGCACCTACCAATGCTTCCCAAGCCTTAGTGACAACAGGTAGGTATGTTTCTTCAGGCAGATAACCGTTGTTTATTCCCCAAGCAATAGCGTACACAAAGAAAGATGAGCTACTTGTTTCCGGAAAGGGTGCTTCTTCTACATCGAGCAAACTGGGGCGCCAAAGGCCATCTTCTTGCTGCTGAGCTGCCACCGCCTCTGCCATCTCTTGTAGTAATTCTACGTATCGTTCATGATAGTCATTGCTGGTCGGTAGATACTGCAGAACACGTACCGTGCCAGCCATTACCCATCCATTGGCTCTTGCCCAGAAAGTTTTACGTCCATTAGGAGTTTTTTTACGAAAGAACCAATGACTTTGAAAAAATAACCGTTCTTCGGGGTCATACAAGAAGTCATGAGTATCCCACCACATTGTATTCAAAAAGTCAATATATTTCTCATCATTAGTAGTTTCATATAATCGAGCCGCTACGGGTGGAGACATAAATAAAGCATCAGCCCACCAGTAGAGCTCACGTCCTACTCTGTTTTCTGCAATAAGCTTGTCAAACGTTTTCTGAGCGTGGTAAAGAATGGTAGGGTTTGGTCGCTCGAGATATGCTTCGAGGTAACTTTGTCCGCTAGCGTGGTCATCTGCGTGGTCTTAGCGATTGTCTAACTTCCACTGTTTAGCAGTACCCCATCGAAGCACTTGATTCAGGTATTTCTCTTCACCTGTAGCCTGATATGTTGCCATTATTCCGGCATAAAAAGCAGAGCGAGCCCAAGCCATACCATTACCATCATTTCTCTCAACCGGATGAGTTACCTGCCAATCGCAGACTTTTTTCATAATTAGTTTTACGCTAGTAGGTGCGTATATGTCATCTATAGAATCGAGATCAATTTGAGTAGATTCATTCATAAACATTTCTGGCTCTTTTTCACTACAGCCGATAAAGCCTAGAGAGAACCAAATAATCCAGAACAAAGATCTAGTTTGAATATGCATACCTATATTTGTTTACTATTACTAAGCAGGTTGTTTTATCAACTTCTTTCTTTTTTCCTCTCGTTGCGAAAGCACATCTTCGGTTATCAGTGCACTATGAATGAGGTATAGACAGAACATAAAGAAGAAATAAATAAGCACATTAGTAGAAAGGAATAAAACGTTAGTATATATTGTAATGACAAAGGCTTCCCGTTTGTAGCTATGAACAAAATAATAAATAAAAAACCAGAGACTGAACACGATAAAACCATGCTCTACCACGATCTTTAGCACATCATTTAGTGGATTGTGTAATGGATAGTTAAGTTGATCCACTAAGAGATCACTAATACTTCCTAGCCCCGAACCTAAGTAGCTCAAATCATAGGTAGTGATAATAATCTTCCACAGGTTATACCTTCCTTTGGTAAAGGAATTAGGTGGTAACCCAACATTCTCAATAATGAGATGATCAAACGTGCCGGAAGCGAGAAGATAAATAAGATAGACAACAAAAGCATTAGCTAATAACGCAACTATTGACAAAACAGCACGATATCTTTTTGTATCAATCCGAAATACAGCCAACACAAGATATATTACCAAGCATAAAACAACGGCTGCTAGTACCGTCCGTTTACCTGATATTAGAACAAAAAACAGGCTTATAGAAAGCAGTCCCCACTTTTTTGTAAATAGAAAGTAGAAAGAAAATAATCCAATAAGGAAGGCCAGTCCTGATTCACTTTGAAAAGAAGAAGAAATTAACGATTCAGCAAGGTTTACCTGATGAAAATGTAGAATTCCGCCTACTCCCTTTTCAGCAATAAATGCAATAATGATTCCTCCAAAAAGAATGCTTACTATCTGCCGCGTCTTTGTGTAATCCATGTAATAAGCTAGCAGAGCTACTGAAAGTAAAGGGAAGAACGTGAAAATTGATTCACTTATTAACCTGGAGTTAATGGTACCTCTATTAGCGTAAGCAAGAATAGACTGTAGAAGAAGAACGTAAAATAGCCCAAAAAAGTAGCTATAGTAACGTTTCCAAATCTCGGTATAGATGCCTTTTTGAATGCGAAAATTACCACTTATAGATAACCCTAGTATCCACAGCACAAAAACTACTAATGGAATTACATAAACTATTTTACGTAGTGAGTCACTATTGTAATAAATTACCAGTCCGAAAATGTGAATTAAGAACAGGAGATAAAATATATGCTTCCTGGACAAAATCATAAGCTTCTTATAGTGACGTTACCGCTTTAATAAAGTACGAACTGTATAAAAACCCTTCATAATATTGACGTACCACCGGAATATAAAAAGCAAGAACGCTATATGTATTTTTTCGTAGACCATCATTTTCTTCAACCACGCTATTGGTGGTACAATAGATCTAATTATAGCTTTGCCATACCCTGGATTGATATGCGGAAAACGATCCGGATAGTATTCCTTTAACATAACTTGGCCTACTGCACCTCGCTTTATCTTCCTACTATAATTGCGAAACCCTCTGGGAGGATGCAACACTGTAATATCGCTGGAATATTTCTGAACAAACTTGCTATGGCGGTAAACCCGATCACCGAACTCTAAATCACCACTAGAACGCAACCGCTGATCAAATTCACCTACAGCAGTAAAGATACGCCCTTTTACGAACAAATTTCCGGTTACTCCAAAATGATGCTCTGTAAGGTAATCCTGAATTTTAAAAGCACTATAATACTCAAACAATTCCGCGAGGCTCATTTTCTTCGTTTTCTGAATGATAACGTCACCTGCAACATAATCTGCCTCTTGCAGGGCATTTAATCCGTTTTCAAGCCAGTTTGGAGGCACAGAAATATCAGCATCTACAAAGGCAAAATTCTTACTATTAACCTTACGCATGGCCTGATTACGAGCATGATATGATCCTCTGTTTGGAATAATATCTACACAAATCACTCCGAAATCATTACAAATATTTCTAATAGCGGGAGATCCCCCATCATTTCCGACAATAATTTCATAATCGCTTTCTGGTAAGGTCTGATTAGTTAGGGTGGTTAAAGTGGTAATAAGCCCTGTATGGTCATTATAAACTGGGATAATTACTGAAATTAATAGCCCCATAGATACAGCCAGATATTAATTTACGATTAGCTTAATTCGCTCTGTAGTATTTTTGTTTCTTAGATTAAGGACATACAATCCATTTGGTAAGCTATGATTTACAACTATAGGTTTTGAGATATCAAAATGCTCGTTTTGTTTCAGAATACGTCCTTGAGAATCAATTAGGGTAATGTCATAGATTTTTTCGTATAGATGCTCAATAACTATCTCATTACGTTCATAGAAAACCACAAACTCTCCCTCATAAGTAATTTGAGATTCCAGACCAGGTATTTCGCCACAACAATATTTATCAAAAATATTGTTTCGCTCCCACCTAGCTTTGGCCGGATTGCTGTTAAGTTTTACAGGGTAGTATGGGCCAATTGAAGGCCACGACATTTCGCCGTAAAAATCCGGTTTTTCTGGTAGATATAAGGACAGGGGTAGAGAGTAATCGCGTGAAGTATCAAGCTTTCTTCCTCCACGGCGGTTCTTCGCTATAAACGTATCAACAGGGTCATCTTCTAAATAAATACCTCCGGGAACTACGTTACCAATAACATTCTGCTTTTCTGATCTCATGCTTATTTTTAGGCCGTACCTTGACTCCACCAGATTCCTAAAAAACGTAGTTCCCGGACCTGAAGGCCCCCAATTATCAGCACTGTGGATTGCGTGAACAACATTGTGTTCAAATAAATTCATAAATGAATAATGTCCGTGCACTGAAATATCGGGGAAATCAGTGTATCTAGGATTATAACATGCTTTGTTTGCTATTCTGCCATCTGATATTTTGGGTCTAATTGAGTAGTTGTAGCTTACCACATTCTCATTTGCCCCTTCTTTTACCACAATAGAATGTCGTAGATCCGAAAAAATATTATTGTATACTAAACAGTGGTTAGGGTGATCACTCAGCAATATACCATATCCTGCGCCTCCCCCGCAATGGTATTGGGCATCAAAAAAATAGCTACCTTTTACCGTACAGTTACGAGACTTGTTTATACGAACGTGCTCTCGAGTAGCCATAGTACTTCGGACGCAAGAAATTTGGCAGTTGGCTGCGTAGGTAAAGAAAAAGTTAGCCCCGATACCATTATCCAGACGTTCGATAGAAAATGTTTCAAACTTTATATCTTTTATTAGTCTAGTTTTGGACAGTCTAATCTTTAAATCTGAATTGTAATCTATGCTTAAAGGTCGATCTAAATGAAGAGTAGAGCCCATTACTCTGTCTACTCTCATAAGTTGCCCTACTGCCCACTGTGCCCATTCTCGTTTATGCGCTTCTACAAAATAGATATTCTCATCATTTTCTTGCTCAATCTCAATATCGTCTCCTTCTTTAAACAAATAGCTATCTTGTACATCAACCTTGACTGCACCTCTGTGATATGGGTTAGTTACCGGAACAAACTCAGCGTACGGGTCTCTTGCCCCCTTTATCAGAAATAAATTTTCATTTCTACCTGATAAATCAAATCTAAACAATGTAGTATATGGGGATACTCCTTTGATAACTTTGTTGCTGGGCACGTTAATTTGCCTTTTAAATAAATATATCCCTGATGGAAAGTAGATAGTTGCACCTGCTGGAGTTTGATCTAATGCTTTCTGTAAAATATTAGCGTTATCGTAACGCCCACTGTTATCACCACCAAAAAAAGTAACAAAGTTAAATTCATCATAGCTTGAAGGTGAGCTAGACGCTGCTAACGTTGCTGTCGTATGAGACACCTGTTCATTGGCAGTACCAGCTTCTACATCAATTCCAGCTACTGACCAATCTGTAGATCGGTCTGAGGGTAAAACTTGAGAAAATACGAGGGAATAAGATAGTAAAGATAAGCTTGTAACGAGTAGTAGTTCAAGAAGCCTCATAAGTTATTTAATGGTCTACAGCAGCTATGTAATCTTTGTAAAAATATAAATGTTTTAAGAAAAGTTAAAATACTACATTGAATTAGTAAATATTTCTCATAAATCAACCTCAATATCACTCAAGCGTGTAGCTTCATACAGCCTAGCTGAGGCAGTGTGAGAGTCTTCACTACCCTTACTGAATAATTTTTCTTTGAAAGAAAAACCATGACGAAGCTGACTGTTTACCCAATACGCTTTTTCTCTAGAACTTATGTTATCAAACGCTTCTTGTGCAAAAGGCACTTCAAAGCCTGGAGGATTGTAAGGGTAGGCATATATGTTATCTAATACAGCTTGTTTGTACTCTTCTGAATATAGGTAATCTAGAGTACCTCTGAATTTACCAAGCTGCCAAAAAGCATTATTTTTATACACCCCTTTTAACAGACCAAAAGCATACATATTAAAACTATGGTAGCCAATCGCTTTGTAATGCAATGCTGCTTCATGTTTTCTATACTTAGGTAAGGGCTTTAATAATGATTTGATTACCCTTTTCATTGGTGGGTCGGTGTTGAGTAAATGATAAATTAAACCGCTTTCGTAGATGTTTAACAGTTGAGGGAGCTGTTCCATAAAGTGACTCACCGATACTCCTACCTCTTTTAGATGAGATACTTTAGAGAGAAGTCCACCTGCTGCTGCAAACCAAAGTTGGTGGTTGAACGTCAAGTCGAATGAAAGATCTGTTCCATCTATATCTAAACGATGCCATAGGGATGCTTGTTTGTCAAAGGCGTGCAAAAGAAAAACTTCCTCCGCCAATTTTAGAGGACTCTCATCGTCAAAAAAAAGGGCCGCTTCTACTAGGGCTTCTATTGTCCAAGCCTGTCCCATCATACCATTGCATTTATCTTTGCCGGGTACATCTCGGTGCCA
>ERZ1740058.430-NODE-430-length-32510-cov-6.266492_pt1 | contig 32510 bp, 33 predicted proteins | sample MGYA00581745_ERZ1740058 | MGnify/ENA primary metagenome ERZ1740058 (study PRJEB43018, sample SAMN04849742) | marine metagenome | isolation source: floating plastic debris | place: Pacific Ocean | collected 2008-08-30 | study: EMG produced TPA metagenomics assembly... | reverse complement strand
AACGGGGTGCTCCCGGCGGGTGGATTGCTAAGATTGACCCGGCGGGTGAGCGTTGGGAGCTGGTTAGTGCGGGCTTCCGTAACCCCTTCGATATCGCCTTTAACGATGCTGGAGATATGTTTACCTACGACTCGGATATGGAGTGGGACCTGGGAATGCCCTGGTATCGCCCTACCCGTATCTGCCACGTAACTAGTGGTAGTGAGTTTGGCTGGCGTACAGGTAACGGCAAATGGTCACCGGCTTATCCCGATAACCTGCCCCCCGTACTCAACATCGGCCAGGGTTCACCCACCGGCGTGATCTACGGACGAGGATCTGCCTTTCCTGAAAAGTACCAAAAAGCATTATATACCTTCGACTGGAGCTTCGGAATTATCTACGCCATTCATTTGCAGCCGGAAGGTAGTACTTATCGCGGTGAACGCGAAGAGTTTGTATCCGGCATGCCGCTACCACTTACCGACGGAGTAATTGGCCCCGACGGTGCTATGTACTTCATGACCGGTGGCCGTCGCCTAGATTCGGATTTGTACCGCGTATACTACGATGGTAATGTAACTCTGGTTGATAATACTACTGCTGAGGTGAACGAAGCCAATCAACTGAGAAAGCAACTGGAAGAGTACCATAAAGAAGGAGCTAGCGGTGGGGTAGAAGCGGCTTGGCCTAATTTGAACCATACCGATCGCTTTGTGCGCTACGCCGCCCGTATTGCGGTGGAGCAACAGTCGGTAGATCAGTGGAAAGAGAAAGTGATGAACGAGAGTGATCCGGTTACCTTCACTCTGGGTATGATTGCGGTGGTCCGTCACGGCGATTCGTCCGCGAAGGACCAGATGCTGGATAAGCTTACTCAGGTAAATTACGGTCAGTTAGATAATCAGCAGCGGGTAGATTTGCTGCGAGCGTTTGAACTTACCCTGGTTCGGATGGGAGATCCCACTGGTGAAACCAAGCAAAAAGTGGTTGATTATTTGAGCGCTCAGTATCCGGCAGATAATGAAATCATCAATGCTTCGCTAAGTAAGCTACTGGTAAGTCTGGATGCTCCCGGCGTTATTGAAACCACCTTAACACTACTGGAAGAAGACGAAAGCCGAGCTCCGACTCAGGCCGAATCGGCTACCGAAAGCTCCGATTTGATTTTACGAAATCCTCAGTACGGACTAGATATCGCCCGGATGCTGAAGGATATTCCTCCGGCTCAGCAAACTTACTACGCCACTGTGCTCAGCGAACAAAAATCCGGTTGGACTCCCGAGCAGCGGGAGCGCTACTTCAAGTGGTTTTACCGAGCCTTCGACTTTGAGGCCGGTAACAGCTACATCGGCTTTATCGACAAAGCCCGTAAAGAGGCACTTACCCACGTGCCGGAAGATAAGTTTGAGTATTACAACAACTTATCCGGCGACTCACTGTTGTCTAATAGCGGTAAAGATTTGGCGAACGTGCCTCGCCCCAAAGGTCCTCGTCGGAATTGGAAAATAGATGAAGCGGTAGCTACCTTAGATACGCTGGGGCTGAAGAACGCTGACTTTCAGGTAGGTGCTAATATGTACGTGGCCACTCGTTGCCAGACCTGCCACAGCATGCGAGGCGAAGGTGGTATTATCGGCCCGGATTTAACCCGCCTAGGTACCCGCTTCTCTACGAAGGATATGATTGAAGCAATTATTGAGCCGAACAAAGCCGTTTCTGACCAATATGCTTCAACGGTGTTATATCTGAAAGACGGTAAGTCGGTAGTGGGGCGGCTCACCGACCAGGATGAAGAGAGTTATTATTTATCGCAGAACCCGTTCGCCCCCGACTACATTCGGGAAGTCCCCAGAGCCGAAGTAACGGAAACCAAATTATCGGCCGTGTCGGTCATGCCTCCCAACTTGATTTATCCATTAAACGAAAACGAGTTGAGAGATCTGATCGCCTACCTCATGGCGGGTGGTAACCCCGATCATGAGATTTACCAGGGCGGCGACGAAGCCGGTCAGTAGAGATTCTTATCGCTTAGTCCGGCACCAAAAACAGGTGCCGGAATTTTTTACTCAACCTTATTTCTACCAGCAACCTACATGATTCCAATTAAACAACTGCTTCTCTTCCTGACAGTAAATGCTATTCTGTTTGGCTCGGTATTTAGCTCCTGTCAGACCCCATCTACCCAGGCTGCCGAGGGAAGTGAAGAAGCAGAACCCCCAGCGGAGGGGGAAGAATTTGTTTCAATTTTTGATGGCGAAAGTCTGAACGGTTGGGAGGGCGCCCCGGATTACTGGCGGGTTGAGAACGGCACTATCGTAGGGGAGATTACTCCCGAAAAACCGTTACCGGCTAATTCCTTTCTGATCTGGCAAGGTGGAGAGCCGAAGGACTTTGAATTAAAAGCAGAATTTCGTATTTCTGAAAGCGGCAACAGTGGGATTAATTACCGTAGCGAGCAACTAGATACCATCCCGTTTGCGTTGCGTGGCTATCAGGCCGACATTGACGGGCAAAATCGCTATACTGGTCAGAACTACGAAGAACGAAAACGTACTACCCTGGCTTACCGGGGGCAGAAAACGATAGTGAATAGCCCGGACAATCCGAATGCTGTAGGAGGGTTACGAGCGCACGTAGAGCGAAATGCCTGGGTGCCGACCGAGGTGGTTGCTTCGTTAGGAGAGAGTGATTCGCTAAAGACACACATTAAGCAGGAAGACTGGAACGAGATACATCTGGTTATTAAAGGTAACCGGCTACAGCACTACGTAAATGGAGTGCTCATGAGTGATGTCACCGATGAGGACCAACAAAACCGGGCAATGGGCGGACTGTTGGGCCTACAGGTTCACCGCGGCCCACCCATGAAAGTTGAATATCGAGATATTCAACTAAAAGAACTTTGAAAATACACTAAAAAGGAAATTTAAACTTGAGTTGGGTGTAGTTGAGAAATGAGTAAAGAAGAATTTTACAATAATCTAATTAAAGCAACTAATACTGTGTACCCTTTTACTTGCGAAATGGTCACTAATAAACTTCCAAGTCAGTTTAAGTATGTCGTTAGAATATACTCCAACTTTAGGGAAGGCCTGGAGGAAGGAGAAAAAACCTTTCCAGATGTAAAAAAATTGAACCAAACTACTGCACCTATTAAAGCAAAAGAGGCAATCGAGATACTTTGGATGGATTACGCTATTCCCGAATGGATAAATATTCAAGTTAAAGATTATGATGAAAATTATACTTACCTCGCTTTAGAGTGTTGCGGTAGGTACTCAAAACTTGAGGAGCATTTATATCATAAACAAGAAGGTTATCCACCCTTTCATTCATTGAGTCCGGCATTACCACCAGAGTCACTCAACGAAGATGATAAAGTGATTTTAAAATTTGATATAAACTGGAACAAGAAATAACAGGGCACAATAAGCTTTAAACGCAACCTACTCAACTATAATGAATAAAATCGGATTTAACGTACTGGCTTGGTCAGCCGTAGTTTCAGACGAACTGTTACCCATTGTTGACCGACTAAAAGAAATTGGCTACGACGGAGTAGAATTTTACCTAGGGGCTGAACCAGCATCAGCTTATAAAAAATTAGGCGATCATTGTCGTGATATTGGTTTGGAAGTAACCAATGTCTTTACACTATCTGCCGAAGAAAATCTTATTGCTGAATCGGAGAGTGTTCGAAATAACGGGCTAGATCGTATCAAGTGGGCCATTGATCGCTGCCACGATATGAATGCCAAGGTGCTGTGTGGACCCTATCATTCGGCCTTCGCCACCTTTGCTAGCAAGGCTCCAACCGAAGATGAATACAGCCGCAGTGCCGAAGTACTTAATGCTGCCGGCGATCACGCTGCTCAAGCGGATGTGGTAATGACGGTAGAAGCACTGAATCGGTTCGAGTGTTATCTCTGCAACACCATGGATCAGTTATCACACTTGGTTCAAAAAGCCGATCACCCGCAGGTGAAGGCGATGTATGATACGCACCACGCCAACATCGAGGAGAAAAAAGTAGGAGAGGCCATTAAAACTATCGCCCCTCACCTGCGCCACTTTCACATCAGTGAGAACGACCGGGGTACGCCGGGAGCGGGGCACGTGCACTGGGATGAAACCTTCGCTACCCTGGCGGAAATTGATTACCAAGGGTGGTACACCATCGAAGGGTTTACTCGTAACGATCCTGATTTTGCCAATGCTATTAACGTTTGGCGAGAGTTTGCCCAACCCTGGGATATGGCCGAACAAGGGCTGAAGTTTATTCAGGAGATGGTAAACAAACATGCTAGCTAATCCTTGTGGAAGAAAAGCCTTCTATAGCACAACCCTGGGCGGGTAAACTGTCTAATCCGGCGCAACTCGGCGGTATCGAAACGGCTGTGCTCGATAATGGTCTGGGGCGGGGAACGCGCATTGCCTGGATCAATACTGGCTCCGGTTTACGCTACAAAGTGGTGCTGGATCGAGCCATGGATATTGCGGATGCATTTTATCAGCAGCATAGCTTGGCCTGGCTTAGCCACGGTGGGGTAACCTCCCCTCAAGCCTCCGCTGATCAGGGAATGAACTGGTTAAGAACCTTTAGCGGCGGACTACTTACGACCTGCGGCCTGACCCACATTGGCGGCCCTGAAGCCGATGAATACGGTGAGCGGGGCTTGCACGGACGAATTAGCAACACTTCTGCCGAAATAGAATCCGTGATTCAGCCCGATATTCTGTCAGGGCAATTGGATATGAGTATCACCGGCTGGGTTAAGCAAGCTCAGGTATTTGGACCATCTTTGGAACTACGCCGGACTGTTTCCAGCAGCATCGGAAGCTCCGTAATTCATATTGCCGATAAGGTAATCAACCGGGGTAATACTCCGGCTCCGCATATGCTGCTGTATCACTGCAATTTTGGCTGGCCTTTGGTAGACGAAGGAGCAACCCTGCTGTGGCGCGGTGACTGGCAAACCCCCAGCGGAGAACCTGGCCGAATCTTTAATCAGAATAATGATTTTCATAAGTGCCCGGCCCCGCTGGATGAGCACGCTGGTATTGGCGAGGATGTAGCCTTTATTGATGTGGAAGCTGATGAGAGTGGCAGTTGCGCTTGCGGAGTACATAATCCTAAACTTAATTTAGCAGTAGCGTTGCGCTTTCCGAAGCAACAAATGCCCTGGCTTACTAACTGGCAACACTGGGGCAAAGGAGAGTACGTAACCGGGTTGGAGCCGGGTACCAATCCGCCTATCGGTCAGGCGAAAGCTCGCGCTAATAACACCTTAATCTTCCTCGAGCCGGGCGAAAGCCGGGAGTATTCGCTGGAGATTGAAGTATTAAACGACGAATCAAGCATCAACTATTTTTTAAACAACCACTTAACATGAAATATACAATATGAAAATGCTAGAAGACATAAGCGTTATGCAGGATGCCCTCGCTCAGGGCCAAGGAATTCTACGGTTAACGCCCACCTGGGTACCTCGCTCATTTTGCGTGCCCGGACGCCGAATTAAACTTCACCCCGACGACTACTACGTGCTAGGCGGAGAACGGGGGGGCATTGATGAGCGTTGGTTCTCATCCACCACTCCCGCCAAGAACGGCCCGCTTACCGGCAAAAATGAAGGCTTGAGTGCCGTGGTGTTTACTGATGGCAGTCAGGAAAAGCAGTTTCTGCTGCGCGATGCGGTGGAAGAACTGAAAGGAGCTCTGATCGGCGATCGTATCTGGGACGAGCACCAGAGCTGGCCAATGTACTCTAAATTTTTTGACAATATGGGGCCGTTGCCGCACCACATCCATCACAACGATGAGCACGCGGCTAAGATCGGCCAAAAGGGAAAGCCCGAAGCTTATTACTTTCCACCGCAGGTAAATAACCACGGGGGAGATTTTCCCTATACATTCTTCGGCATTACGCCCGGCACGACCAAAGAACAGATTCTGGAGTGCCTGAAAAACTTCACTAAGGGTGATAATAAAATCACGAATTACTCCTCAGCCTTCCGGTTGGAACCCGGTACCGGTTGGGATGTGCCTCCGGGCATGCTGCACGCTCCGGGCAGTATGTGTACCTACGAGCCGCAGAAAGCCTCCGACGTATTTGCCATGTACCAATCGCTGGTGAACGAAGCGATCATTCCCGAAGAATTACTGTGGAACGGCACCCCCGAAGACCGGATGGGCGACTACAATCAGCTAATGGAAGTGATTGATTGGGAGCTGAATACTAATCCGAATTTGCTAGAAACTCGCTTCATGGCTCCGATACTGCTTAAGCCGGAGGCGGAAATGGAAGGTTACGTAGAAAAATGGATATGCTACCGATCTCACGATTTTAGCGCAAAAGAACTCACCGTGCTGCCCGGCCAAACCGTTACGATTAAAGACAATGCCGCCTACGGTATGATTATGATGCAGGGGCACGGCACCATGGGTCAGTGGAATATTGAAACCCCTACTATGATTCGCTACGGCCAACTGACACAGGATGAGTATTTCGTCAGCGAAAGCGCGGCCAAAAAAGGAGTAAAGATCACCAACCAGTCAGCTACCGATCCTATCGTGATGCTGAAGCACTTTGGGCCCAAAAACCCGGATTTACCGGCTGATATTATGTAGTTCTTCTCGAGCATATTTTTGAGAGGTTCTAAGATTTGGAATTTGTAATAGTATTACTATCTTTTTTGAAATATTTTTTTCACCAACAAAACAACCTGACGTTATGAGTGACCATACGTATCCTAAATTACACAACGCAACCTGGCCCGGTATTGTCGGCAAAGGTCCCGATTCCCAGCCGGTAATTCCGCTGGATAAAATGCTGGAAATGACCGCTGCCGCCGAAGTAGACGGAGTAAAGTTCGACGGAGTAGACCTGGGTCTGCTTGATCCGCACATCGACGTGAATAGCTCGGACGACGACATCAAAAAGCTGGCGGACAAAATTGCCGGATACAATCTGAACGTCGGTAGTCTGGTGGCTCCGGTGTGGGGTGGCCCGGTATTGGGTAGCGACGAAGATCGTAAGACCTTCGTAGAGATGGTGCGCCAGGCCTGCCATTTCGGTAAAGTACTACGCGAACACGGAGTTCGTTCCTACGGCGTCATTCGGATTGATACTGCCTCCAGTCCCGAGCAGTGGTCTCAGGACGTTGCGGGTAGCAACCAACTCATCGTGAAAACCTTCCAGGAAGCCTGCGATGTAGCCGCCGACTACAACGAAAAGCTCGCGGCTGAAGGAGAAATCTGCTGGGGAGGTATGCACAGTTGGAAAACCATGGTAGATACGCTGGAAGCAGTTGATCGTCCGAACATTGGCTTCCAAGCCGATATGTCGCACACGTTGCTGTACCTGCTAGGTTATAACCGTCCCGAAGATCGTATCCTTCCCCCGGATTTTGACTGGAACGATCGGGCAACCCTAGAAGCCGGTTTAGAAAAAGTTACTCAGGCGTTACGTCCGTGGACTATTGACTTCCACGTGGCCCAAAACGACGGAACCGTACACGGAACCGGATCTCACGATAAAACCGGCCGCCACTGTCTGGCCACTGACCCGAATGGTAAGCTGGATGTAGCCCACGATGCTGGCTACTGGCTGCGTGACGAGAACGGCAACCCTACTAAAGCCTTTAAGCATATCTGCTGGGACGGCTGTATGTTCGATAACGACGTGATGGAAAAGCAGCAAACCTGGAACGATATCCTCGCGCTCATGATCAAAGTCCGCCAGAAGCACGGCTGGGACGAAATGGAAACAGTGAGCAGTTAGTAACCAACAATAATAATGCTGGGAGCTAGGCGCAAGGGGTAGGGAGTGAACCGTAAGATATTTTAACGCCAGGCCTCCGGCACCATGCTCTCAGCCACTTAACATCCTAATACTAAAACACTAAAGAATTTATGGATAAAAAAGAATTAAGAATCGGAACCATAGGGCGCGGCTTTATGGGACGTACCCACTCCAATGGTTATAAGCGAGTACCCAATTTTTTTCCTGAATTACAGTACCAACCGGTGCTAAAAGCTGTTTGCTCGCGTAGCGAAGACAAAGTAAAAGCCTTTGCCGATCAGTGGGGCTACGAATCCTACGAAACCGACTGGAAAGCTTTGATTGCCCGCGACGATATTGATGCGGTAGACATTTGTACACCTAACGATACCCACGCCGAGATTGCCATTGCGGCAGCAGAAGCCGGAAAAATGATCCTTTGTGAAAAACCACTGGCCCGTACCCTGGAAGAATCGCAGAAGATGGTAGATGCGGTAGAGAAAGCCGGTGTGGCAAACACTGTTTGGTACAACTACCGCCGTCTCCCCGCCGTGACCTTGGCGAAGCAAGTGGTCGATTCGGGTAAGCTGGGGAAAATCTTTCACTACCGGGCTAACTTCTTGCAGGACTGGACAATCAGTCCCGAGGTGCCGCAGGGCGGGGAAGGCACCTGGCGACTGGATGTAGAAACGGCAGGTTCTGGGGTTACTGGTGACTTGCTCGCCCACTGTATTGATACCGCTATGTGGCTGAACGGCGGCATTACAGATGTATCGGCCGTAACCGAAACCTTTGTGAAGGAACGAGTACATGCCAGCAGCGGGGAAAAGCAAAAGGTAGGTATTGATGATGCCTGTATTTTCCACTGCCATTTCTCTAACCGCTCACTGGGCTTATTTGAATCTACCCGCTATGCCCGAGGCCATAAAGCACTGTATACCTTTGAAATTAACGGCGAGCACGCCTCTATCCGATGGGATTTGCACGATCTGAACCGGCTGGAGTACTTCGACCACGGCGACGAATCCATTGTGCGGGGCTGGCGCTCTATCCACGTAACGGACGGGGATCAGCCCTACCTGGATAAGTGGTGGGTGCCCGGCTTGGGTCTAGGTTATGAGCATTCGTTCGTACACCAAGTAGCTGATTTCTTGAAAAGTCTGGAAGGCAATGATGACTGCCACCCAACCTTTAAAGATGCCCACGAGACCCAGAAGGTATGCGAAGCCGTGCTAGACTCCGCGGCTGACCGCAGTTGGAAAGACACCGGGGTTGACTGGACCGAAAAATAAACTGCTAAGATGATGCAGTAAGAGTAAAGCAGGCGAGGTAGAGACTACTTCGCCTGCTTTTATTTTGTGGTCTGCAGTACCTCCATTTAAGCAATTCATCAACTATTTTCTTGATAAACTAAATTTATAGTTTGAAAAATTAGGATATATCAAACTAAGTTTTTAGTTTTAACTAATTATTTAGTTTATTCTGGATTTATCAATCTATGCAATGAAAGAATTAACGAAAGCCGAAGAGGAAATCATGCAAGTACTGTGGGAACTGGAATCCGCCTTTGTGAAGGACATTATCCAGGAACTGCCGGAACCTAAACCGGCCTATAACACCGTTTCCACCATCGTCCGAATTCTGCAACAAAAAGAGTTTGTCGGCCATGAGATACACGGAAAATCTCATAAGTATCATCCCTTAATCACTAAGGAAGCCTACACTAAGTCCTTTATGAAGGGGTTTGTGAAGAAATACTTCAGTGGGTCGTACCGACAAATGGTCTCCTTTTTTACCAAGGAAGACAACCTCAGTCTGAGTGAGCTGGAGCAACTTCTTCAGGAACTTAAAAACAAAAAGTCATGAGCAATTATCTGATAGAACTGGTGATGATCCACACCGCTCTGATGCTAGGCTACTGGTTCTTTTTGCGAGAAGAGCGGCAGTACGCTAAAATGCGGTTTTACCTCATTGGCTCTACCATCCTGGCACTGATTATCCCTTTGTTCAAGCTTCCCAAACTGTTCAGTAGCCCAGAACCTATTCAAGTCGTACCGTTGGAAGCTATTCCACTAGATGCCGTAGCCATTGCCCCGGCTGCCGATACTTCAATCTGGAGCTTTGAACTGTTGCTCGGGGCCTACCTGGCTATCAGCTTAGTACTACTGGTAAAATTCTTCCGTAGTTTGCTTCACCTCATTCAATTAGAGCGGCAGAGTAGCTACGAGAAGTTTGACGATCTGTACATCCGCAAAGTCCGGAACATAAGCGGCAGCTTCACCTTTTTTCATTGGATATTCCTGAGCGATGAGATTAATAAAGAGCAGGAGGACTACCACGCAATTCTAAAGCACGAAAAAGCCCACGCTGACCTAGGGCACACCTACGATATACTATTCCTGGAGCTATTTAAGATAGCTTTCTGGTGGCTCCCTACGGCGTGGATCATTGGTAAAGAGATTAAAAAAATACACGAGTACCAGGCCGATGCCTACGCCCTAAAGTCGTACCACATCGACCGATATTCGTCTATACTGATCAGTTCTACTTTAAAGTCAAATGGATTGAGCCTGGCCAGCTCCTTTCACGATGGTTTAATTCTGAAACGACTAACAGCGATGAAAAAACAAGCAAAAAATGTAAGCCCCTGGAAACTGGGCACGTTATCAGCACTGGGCGCACTACTCTTTGTGGTATTTGCCTGTACCGAGGAGCTGGACCAGGAAATAAAAGAGATAGGTAGCCAAAGCAACAGTATCTCCTTTGATCAGCTACCCGCCAGTATGCAAACCGATCTCGGTGAGATTAAGGACGAGTTATCATTCATGAAAGTGGATGTGCCCGAAGATGATGATTTGTCCGAAGTAGCGGGATTACAGGACCTTGATCCCGAACTGGTTCACTCAATGAATGTGGATAAACCCAACCGGGCTATCTACATCGCCCTGAAAAAAGACGGCGCCAACTTCAACTATCTTTCTGATAAATCTAAAATGGCGGGGGATGTCTTTACCGTGGTGGAAGAACAACCTGAATTTGAGGGGGGCATGTGGGCATTTTATCGCTACATAGCCAGCGAAATGAAGTATCCTTTACAAGCCCGACTGGAAGGAATTGAGGGACAGATAGATGTACAGTTCGTAGTGGAGAAAGACGGTTCCCTCACCGATGTACAAGTCATTAAAGGAATTGGCGGAGGTTGCGATGAGGAGGCGGTGAGAGTAGTACAGAATGCTCCTGCCTTCAATCCCGGAAAACAGCGGGGTAAGCCAGTCAGGGTACGGATGGTGATGCCAATTACCTTTAAGCTGAGCGAAGGCGAAACGAACCCTGATAATAGCACCAAGGGTCGGATTATCGCCGAGAAAGTTGAGATAGTAACTAACCAACTTCAAGTAAATGCTAATTACACTGATGGCAAGTGGTCCGGAACCATCTACGATGAAAATGGTGGTGAATTTCCCGGAGCTAATATTGTAGTGGCGGGTACCAACGCCGGAACTGTATCTGATTTGGATGGTAATTTCAGTTTGAAAGCCGGTGAATCCGACAATCTCTTCATTAGTGCCGTTGGCTATGAGCGAGTAAAATTAGAAGGAGAGTAAGCGTAACTGTAGAAAACAAAATTATCACTTCAGGCTCATACTAAGCCTAGATAGTATGCATTTCTATACTCGAGAGTAATCTACGACTATTTTAAAACTCGAGTAGAGGCCAAACTGTCCTTACGACTAATTAAACCCTAATTATCATTCTTACATGACCTATTACCATTTGGTGCTATTACTGAGAATCTTAAAAAAGCGTTGGGTCTTAGCGTTATTTACGTTTCTTGGCTACGGGATTGGTCTAGCCGTTTGCCTAATCATCGGACAAAAGATCTCCTACGAATTAAGCTACGACAAATTCTATCCAAATCACGAGCGCATCTACCGGGTTAGCCTCGATCATTATTCCCCTCATGAATCGTATCAACGTTCAACGGCAACATCATTTTATCCAGTAGGTTCCGAATTAGTCGCCCGCTATCCGGAAGTGGAAAGCATGGTGCGAATCCTCAATGAAGAAATGGGAAATGTATCAGTCAAGTACAAGAACGAGGTGTATGTTGTTGAGGATGTTTCGGTGATAGACACCACGTTTTTCGATATCTTCGATTTGGGCATGAAGTACGGAACTAGCGAAAGTCCAGCGTTCAAAGATGTCTTTCTCTCTGAGTCGCTCGCCAAAACGATATTTGGAGCGAAAGACCCTACAGGAGAAACAGTTGAGATGTTTGGTCAGCCTTGGAAAGTGAAGGGAGTGTTTTATGATATAGCATCAAACGCTCATGTTCAGTTTCATTTTCTCCAGATAGATAGGGAACGAGAGTACCGAGAAGCTTACTGGGGCGGGAACAATCATTATACGTATCTACTACTAAACGAAAAGACGGATATAAAGGCACTACGGGAAAAATTAAAGGACTTTAGTGCAGAGTTTTCGCAGATTTCGGATCAATTCTCGGACGAAGAATACCGATGGGAAGCAAACTTGCAGCCTCTAACCAGCATTCATTTGCACTCTCAGTTAGCGTTTGAGCATCAAACCAATGGGGCAATGCAAGACATCTACTTACTACTAGCAATCATTCTAATGATGTTGATCATATCGGGCTTCAACTACACCAGCCTTTTGAAGTTAATCCAAGAAGAGCGAATGCAAGAGTTTCACGTTAAAAAGGTATTCGGTGCTTCCTCATTTCAACTTTTTAGACAACACCTGCTAGAATCGCTGTTGTTTACGGCGATAGCACTGCTACTAACGGGAGTACTCGTCAAGATGGTAATGAATTTCGGTAGAAACGACTTTGGTATTGAATTCTACGAAGGAAGAAACTATATACTATTGCTCAGTATTCTTGGAGCCTTTGTCCTAACTCATATACTTGTACCCGCATTACTGCTAGCTAGAAGAGCCGCTTTACCCTTGCAGGAGCAGCAACGCTCAACCCAAAACCTTGGCTCAAGTAAGGGGCGATGGTTAGCCGTTCCTCAGTTCGCTATTTCGGTGGTTTTAATTGCCTTAGCAATCACAGTAAATAAACAACTAGCGTTTTTAAGACAAGTAGATGCAGGCTTTAGCAATGAGCATGTACTTACATTATCTACTATGCTTCCTACAAGCTACGCAGATGCAGGATTAGAAAGTTTAGAAAATACGCTACGCCAACAGTCGCAAATAAAAACGGTTGCTTTTTCTGAAACGATTCCAGGAGAGAAGTTTGAACGAGATGGATCGTTTCGGCTGGCAGAACAGCCCGAAGAAGCGGCAGAATCCTGTAACCTACAGTTGGTCTCAAAAGACTATTTCAATACCTTTCAGATTAGTCTTTTAGCAGGAACCTCATTTTCTAAAAATGAAACCCACGAGTCCTTAGAGGCGCTGATCAATGAATCATTGGCAAACTTGTTCCAAATTCCGTATGAAGAACTCATTGGTAGAGAAGCTTCGGTTCCTGTAGGAAATGAGTACCGAACTGTAACGATTCGGGGAGTAGTCAACGATTACTTTCATCAATCCTTGAAGGATGAGATAACGCCCTGCGCTTATTTGAATATAAGCAAGCTATCGGCGATCATTAGTAGCATTTCAGTAAGAACTACCCCGGTGGACGGAAAGGAATTAAAGCAGATTATGGACGTAGTAGAAGAGGCTTATGCTGATGCTTTTCCAGTAGATGCAGCTACACTCATTTATGCCAAAGATCGCTATGATGCCCAGTTTCAAAAGGATAACCAATTTGCCAGGATTATCAGTGCAGTCACACTTCTTTCTATTTTTATGACCGTACTGGGATTCATCGGATTAGCATCAAACTATGCGAGGTCCAGAACCAGAGAGATGGCTATCCGAAAAGTGTACGGGGCAGGTTTGACCAATATCTTTGCCCTTTTTGGGACTTCCTATTTGAAGTTAATGGGAATAACCCTAGTAATTGCCTTTCCCTTGAGCCTTTATTTAGTTACTCAGTGGTTAAACTACTTTGTGATAAAGGTTGAATTAGGAGCTTGGTTTGGCTTTTGGCCTATCTTTATTGTTAGTACAATATCATTGTTAGCCTTTGGTTACTATGTCACAAAGGTCGTTGTTCAAAATCCCGTGAAGATTTTGCAATATCATTGAGCTCTGGAGATACTGGGTCTATCGTAGACATGGGTCTGGCCAGACTGGGGTATTTCGCAAACTCAAAATGAAATGAGGGACTTGGTCTCAACTTCGCTACTGCTATGTGAAGGTAATAACTACTCTCATCTAGCTAGCCAAGTCCCTTGTTCCATTTCTAAGAATGCAGTGGAATATAAATTTCAGTCAGTAAGTTTGCCTGCGGCACCTGGTCAGGACTATTCAAATACTTCTCAAATGGTACCCCACTTCGTAGTTTAGCTCCACTTTGAGGAAGCCAATCTAAATAGATCGACTGGTATAGTCCATTGAGTTGTTCGTACGAACCCTTTAGTTTAAATACGGCGTAGGTTCCCGTCTCTATAGTTAATACTCCGAAGACCCCTTCCGGTTTGATCTTCTCTTCCGTAGTGATGCACGCATAAAAGCGGCACTTCTCACCACTGGTAATGGCCGGGTCATCGAAGCTCAATCCCAGATAGGTTGTTTTGTCAGAGAGAATGTTTTTCGTCTCCCCAAACTCCATAAGTTCACGCCAGGCAGCATCATAGTCTGGTGTAGTACCATATGGGGCTACCACTCGTATATAAACAACGTGAGTAGTCGGAACATTACAGATCTCCGGGTTCAACAATACATTTTTTTCTAGTTGGTTTCTTTGACTTGGCGGAAGGTGTATTTCCATTTTCCGGAATTCAGAAGGGGCTATTCCAAAGTGTCTCTTAAAAGCTTTGGATAATGATTGTTGGGTTCGGTAGCCAGTACGTTCGGCAATCTCCGACAGGGATAGGTCAAAAGTTTGTAAAAGTTGTGCCGCACGTTCAAGTCTTATTCGGATAACGTAGGTGTTGAGTGTCTCTCCTACCTGATCTTTGAATATACGATGAAAGTGGTACTTTGAGAGATTAGACAAACTAGCCAGACTCTCTAGCTTGATGGTTCGGGCTAGATGCGCATTGATGTAATCAAGAACTAGATTGATTGATTTATGATATTCTTTCTTGGTAGATAGATGCATTTTTTTGTACTGGGCTTCTTGAGGGTTGGTAACGATAGGTTAGCACCCAGAGAAAATACGCATGAATCCCTAAAAAGAAAATGTTGAGGAACTCGGAGTAGGCAATCAATCCAAAAATAGCCCACAAAAGACCAAGGGCTGATATAAGTATTGCGATGATCTGAGCTATTCTCGAACACTTAAGCAGATAGGTAGCCAGTAAGGCTTCTAAACCCGCGGCTATCAATATAATGCTACCCCAAAGCGTAAAATCTGATTTTGTCATCTGGATAAAGTAATCATTTTCGGGGACTACACTTAATAGCCAATCGGAAGCGATTAAGTAGATAACCCCTGCCATAGCGAGGATGACAGCAAAGAGATAGTAGTAGCCAGCCAGTAAGGTAATATGAATTGATTTTGTTTTTACCATGCCAAGAAAAGAAGTAAACTCAGAACAAATTTGCTACTTGGTGGCAGGATTTTACTTATCCAATCTTGCGGAGTTTACTTAATTTCTGCCCTTTTCTATGGCTGCATAATCAACTTTTTGAATCAGCGTGTAAGTTTGACCCAACAATTTTTAACAATCAGAATAAAACCTTATACCTATGGCAAGGCCACAAACGAAGAAAGATCTGCAAGAACAAGCGGTTAAAAACCTCAATAAGCTAATGGAGTTTATACAGCAGCTGTCGGAAGAAGAACAGAGGCAAGAGTTTCCCGAAGGTACTATGAACCGGAACATTCGAGACGTGCTTGCCCACCTTCACCGCTGGCACCTTATGGTGCTGGATTGGTATAAGGTAGGCATGAAAGGTGATACTCCGGACATACCGGCTAAAGGGTATAATTGGCGGCAACTTCCTAAGCTGAATAGAGAAATATGGGAAAAATACAGCTCAACCGATCTTAAGCAGGTAGAAGAAATGTTTGAGCAATCGCACGATAGCATCATGAAAGTGGTAGAAAAACACAGTAACGATGAACTTTTTGAGCGAGGGAGGTACAAGTGGACCGGAAACAATGCTCTCGGTGCTTACTTAGTAAGCTGTACCGCTAGCCATTATGATTGGGCCTTGAAGCTGATCCGGAAAGCAAGGAAAGGTATGGCTTAGGTCCAGAGGGTATTTTATTCACTTTCTAGTCTGACAACGCAGTTCACTATATAGCCTGGCACTTAACCTGGAAGAGCCCGAAAATACACTACACAGCCAGGGTCTTTGCTTGGGTATGTTTGTTTTTGAATAAATGCTGATTATCCAAGCTGGTCAGTAACTGTCGTCTCTTTTTATTGGGAATTACGTTACTCCAAAGGACAGTATTGACGTAAGTCATTGTGAAAAAGCTGGTTATTGGCGAGCTTATTATCCGGAGAAGAAAATAATTCGGATAGTAACGGCTAATTGTCATGCATTTACCTGTGCGATTGCTAATTGCAGATGATCACCCTTTCATTCGGGATGCTTTACGACTCTTGTTGAGTGGCCAGCCGGAGGTGCTGGTAGTGGGCGAAGCAGAAAATGGCTGGCAGACGATTGAGCTAGTACAGGGACTACTGGTAGATGTAGTACTGATGGACATTCAGATGCCGGAATTGGACGGTATTCAGGCTACTCGCCATCTGAGCAAGTATTTCCCTCAGATTAAAGTGCTAGCTCTTACTTTGCACGACGAACCTTACTATATTCAGGATATTCTGGCAGCGGGTGCTTTAGGCTGTATGCCCAAAGTGATTAATACTAAAACGCTAATCCAGGCAATTCATACTGTAGCCGATGGGCAGCCCTTTATTTACCAATGTTGATATTCATGATAACTTCTAATAGACCATGAAGTATCTCATCAATTGTTTCTGGCTGCTTATTCCCCTCTTTGTCTGGAATATTGTTTTTATCAGTCGCTTGCCTTGCAGCTACGCCCCGGCTACTTTCTGGAAGGATATTCCCCCGCTGATCGGTACTACCGAAAATATTGCTCGAATGTTGGTATTCACCTTACCAGTGCTGATGCAGTTTTCGCTAAAGACTCCCGTGCAGAAAGCAGGACTGAGTATTTATCTGCTGGGACTGGTACTGTACTTCGCTTCCTGGCTGCTACAGATATACTTCCTGCAGAGCGACTGGTCGCGTAGCTTGTGGGGATACACTGCTCCAGCTTACACCACTATTATATTCTTTGTGGGAATAAGCCTGATCGGCCAAACCTCTTGGGTTAAGCTTCCGGGTATTTCGGTTATTTATTTGGTTGTTTCCATCATTTTTGTAGTGGTTCATACTGCTCATAGCTATTTAGTTTTTCAAAGACTAAACGAATAGCGAGATCAAGGAGCGTGGTCATATCCCAGAATGATGTACATCATTGCTTGGTATAAATCTGGTCGTCAATTTTACGGTAAAAATAATAGATGTTATGAAAGAAAAAGTGCAAAGTCACGCTTCCTCCAACCCTATCTACGGATTAGGGTTTATTGGAGCCGCCGTCTACTTTATTATGCATGCTGAAAGCTTCTGGATGGGAGTGTGGGGGCTACTTAAAGCTATTGTCTGGCCTGTTTTTCTTATTTACGAAGCATTTAAGCATCTAGCGGAATAGTGAGTAGACAAGTTATTGTAACCTGACAGGCAAACACCTATTATGCTGATCTCGGAAGTGCCTCTCACTAGCTACTTTCATAGTCTTCATGCTCTGCAATATCCTGTACTGGTAGCAGGACTATTCGCCCTAATCGCTCTGGTACAATCCCAGATGAATACTGCTTTGGCTTTTGATCAGCGGATGAAGCAGCTAAAAACTTCTCAAGGCAAGGCACTAGCGATTTGGGCGGGGATTAATCTAATTACCGGAAGTGTGCTGATCTTCATGACGGAGCAGTGGTTTTATTACTTTCACGCCATGAATGCTAGTTGGGGTTTGGTGAACGCTGGGGTGGCTGCTTATGTCTATTTTCACCATAATCGAGTTTTTAACCAACCGCAAACATTGCTAGAGCAGGTGAGTCGGCAGCGGCATGCCGAGAATATGTTGTTTCTCAATATTGGGTTAGATGTTGCCTTTGTGGTTAGTGGTATTGCGCTTTATCAGCGAGGGTTAGCTACCGAAGACACTTACTCTGAACTATGGCAGGGTTTCGGTATTTCGGTGATAATGCAGGGTGTTTTTTTACTGGTTCAAGATTTAACCTTCCTTTATCTTCATGCTAAAAACCGCCTTCGTATCTACCCCATCTGGAGAAAAAGTCTGAACTGCTAGCTAAACTACCGAAAAAGGTCAGGAGAGTAGCTGACGAATATCATTGTTTTTTTTGGCTGTACTGACGTGATTTAGTTGGAAAAACAACTAGACTCATGAAAATACTTGTGCCTATTGACTTCTCTCCTGATGCCGAACAGGCCCTGCGTTACGCTACTGCTCTGGCAAAGCTACTGCAACTAAATGAAACTGATCACGAGACTGCCACGCTAGAACTACTTATATTTCATGTGTATCACGTACCAATTGGGGGCGATACCAGTTTTTTTGCCACCACGCCCATGATTGAGCGGGAAGAGCAGTTAACGCTGGAGAAAATTCATAAACTGATCGGTACCATTCCCGAAATACAGTCATTGCCCCACCGAATAATTACTCGCTTATCCATGCCTTACGAAGGTATTAAGGAGGTGATGGAAGAAGAAAAAGTAGAACTAGTAGTAATGGGGGTCCGAGGTGCTAATGCCGCTACTAACTGGCTGGGTAGCACTACACTGCAAGTGATGCGGTATGCTACCTGCCCTGTACTGGCCATTCCCCGTACTGCTGAGGTTTTTCACCCACAACAAATTGCCTTTGCTACCGATCTGGAAACTAACGAAGATACTTCATTCCTGCGGGTTTTCCGAAGACTGGCGCAACTGTGGCGGGCTACAGTTCACTTTATTCATGTCCATCCTAACCCATCGCAGGTAGGGGTAGAGCAAGCACAGGAAGCTCTGAATCTGGATCATTTTTTACAGGATATACCGCATACTTATCACTTTGTGGAGGACAAGTTACCAGCCCGAGGCATTGAGCAGTATCTGATGAAATATCCTACCGATTTGCTAGTAGTGATTCCCCGCCACCATGCGGCACTGGAAAGCCTGTTTCACCGAAGTGTGACCAAGCAACTGGCTACCCACACGTCACTGCCTATACTTTCTATTCACGAAACATAAGTAGTCATGAACGATCGCCCTAGTATTCCCGGAAAGTATATGCAAGCGTACACTATCAATACCAAAAACCTGGTGGTTTTTGAAAAAGTAAAGACGGTTTTGGTGGAGTTGGAGGGAGTTGAAGACGTGCTGTACGATGACCAGCTATCGCCCCCGGAGATGATATTGCTTTCCGACGGAAAGCTTTCGGATGAGCGTGTGCAGCAGGCCGCTGCATCGCTAGGATACCCAGTTCAACCCAAACATTTTCTCATACTCTAATTTAACCCATGAAAAAGCTACTTGTCCCTACCGATTTCTCGCCTCAGGCAAATTACGCACTTCGCAGTGCCTATCAGTTAGCCTTGAAGAATCAAGCTTCTATTCATCTGGTGCACGTACTGGATTTTCCGCTGGTAGATGAGGAGGCTCCCGTAAGTCCGATAGAGATTGTTCCGGGAGAATTCCTACAAAAAGCCGAAGAGGAGACTAAGGAGCAGCTTAAGAATATTGCCGAAAGTAAAGAGCTAGAAGATGTAGAGGTTACCTACGAGGTTCGAGTAGGTAACCCCTATCAGAGTATAGTAAGGGCACTGGTCGCACAAAAAGTAGATATGGTGGTGATGGGTTCTAAGGGAATTAGCGGCACCCAGGAAATGCTAATCGGCTCTAACGCCGAGCGAATGGTTCGGTTTTCCCCTAGTCCGGTGCTGATCATTAAAGAGAAAGCTGATCTATCGGATATCAAACATATTGTTTATGCTACTGCTCTGAAGGAAAAAGAAAAACCAGTAATTACGACGTTGGCGAAGCTGCAAGAAATGTTTGATGCCCAACTGCACATAGTACGGGTCAACACGGTCAGTAATTTTCGGGATGACTCTTCGGTAAGAAAGCAACTAAAAAGCCTAGCCGAAACTTGTTATCTGAAAAACTACACCCTGAATACCTTCAGCGACATTCGGGAAGAAGAAGGAATTATCCATTTTGCCGATGAAGTAGGAGCTGACCTAATTGCGTTAGCTACTAACGCCCGCCGGGGACTAATGCATTTACTGGGAGGCAGTATTGCCGAAGATGTAGCTAATCATGCTAAGTACCCGGTTTGGACCATGAGCCTGCCAAAAGTATTTTCTTAACTTTCTCTTAAAACTTCTAAAGTTGCTCTTATATCTATCCCTTGCCCTTGAGCATGCGGTTCCAGTAGAATCAGGGTAGGAAAACTTTTTCAGTAGCCACATGCTCCAGCGCTCTTTGGCCGTATCAAACGGGAAGGAGAGTGCCGACTCTCGATGACGCGCTTTATAATCCAGAAATTAACAGCTGGCTCCACATTAGTGCGGGAGCTTGGATCGCAGCAAACCGTAGGCCCAAGTGCCCGCTACGGAACCTAACAGTACGACTATAATAACCGAGTAGCCGTATCCGATCAGCGTGTAGATGGGGCCAGGGCAAGCTCCCACCATTGCCCATCCCAATCCGAAAAGAACACCTCCGAATAAGTAACGGGGAATACTCTGCTTTTTGGGAGTAAAGCTAATAGTCTTCCCTTGGATAGATTTTAGCTGCTTTTTCTTGATAATGGCAGTGCCGATAATTCCCAGCACTACCGCCGAGCCGATTACTCCGTACATGTGAAATGAATCAAACAGAAACATTTCCTGAATCCGGTACCAGGAGATGATCTCGGCTTTGGTTAGAACAATGCCGAAGAAGATGCCCACGGCGAAAAATGATACGTATTTTTTCATGGTCAATTCAGATTTTTAGGATAGTAGCCAGGGTAAAATAAAATAGGTCATAGTAAGTCCACCGATGAAGAAGCCGATGACAGCTACCAGCGATGGCCACTGAAGATTACTTAATCCACTGATGGCGTGGCCGGAAGTACAGCCCCCGGCATAACGGGTACCGAATCCCACTAAAAAGCCTCCACCCAGCAGCATGAGTAAGCCGCGAGGGGTGAACAGTGCCTCCCAACTAAAGATGCTGTCGGGCAGATACTCGGCACCAGGATTCTCAATTCCTAACGACTGCAAGTGGGCTACGGTAGACTCAGCCAGTTGAATAGGTTCGGGATCAGCCAGCCACTGAGCGGCAATAAACCCACCTACCATGGCTCCAGCGACAAATGTCAGGTTCCAGGCTTGTCCTTTCCAGTCGAAGCGGAAGAATTCACTGGTTTTACCAGCTCCCAGTGCCGAACAGGTGGTACGTAAAGTGGAAGAGACTCCAAAGTTTTTTCCCAGGTACAGTAGTATAAACATGGTTAAGGCAATCAGCGGCCCGGCTACGTACCACGGCCAGACCTGACTAAGTTCAGTCAGCATTTAATTGATGGTTTAATTACGTTACTCAATACAGTTTAAGAAGAGGATAGGATGTTAGGGTGTGTCAACATTCAAACTGAGATGATGATCGCCAGGCGCCCCCGATTAAGCAGTTTTTGTCCTATTTAATGTTAACGCACCCCGTTGACTTTTGGTGTACGCTACTCCGGCATGGGATACCCTGCATCGCCCTTCAAGAGGACTTTAATTAGTGCGAGATCGACAAAATCCTCCTATCAGTCTACGCAGCCCGGCCTGAATGTCAACAGATCTAGTCCTACCTTTTCATTATTATTTTTTTAATACCCCCAGCAGTTGCTTCGCCTGCACTACGCCCGATTGTCGCCACTTCATTTTTCCGTGCTGAAACAGCATCAAGGTAGGAACACTTCGTACCTGGTACTGCCCCGCCAACTGGGGATTACGGTCTACATCTATTTTCACAATCTTCACTTGGTTCTTCAGTGTAGACTTTACCTCCTTCAGAATGGGAGCCAAGGCCCTGCACGGGCCACACCATTCCGCTGAAAAGTCAACCAGAACCGGAGTATCCGATTGTATTAATTGCTTAAATTTTCCTCTTTGCTTCATCTCAGGCCTCTTGGGTTTGAAATTCTTTCACCGTTTCGCTCAGGTCGTAGACTGTAGCTTCAGGAAGCTCTTTTTCCAGAATACTGGAACCTGCCGCTGATCGGTACCCCCCGGCACAGTGAACTACTACCGGCTTGCTAGCATCCACCTCCGAAACCCGATCAGCCAACTCCGGTAGGGGGATATTGACCGCATTGTTAAACAATTTATCACCCTGGGTTTCCGAAGTATTACGGATGTCTACAATGGTATAATCTTCCGGTTTAGATTTAAAGTGATCCACATCTAGTGAAGGACTTTTTTCCGCTAACGGTTGGTGTACTATAACAACTCCTTTCACGTGGGTTTCGTAGCCGATTTTAGCTGCCCGGTGTAGTGCCTGGTCCAGTTGTTCCTCACTCGCTACTACCAGGTAGAATGGCTTTTCAGGTTCAATCAATGAGCCGAGCCAGGTCTCAAACTTTCCGTTTTCCTGAATATTGATAGCTCCTGCTATATGTCCCTGCTTAAAATCATCTTCCGAACGCACATCTACGATAGGCAGGCTGCTATCCACTTCCTCGGTGCCAAGGCGAGGGATGTTTTTCAGACTCTCGCGGAAGGCACTTGCCCCTTCCCGGTTCACTTCTACATCGTAGGGAAAATACTGGGGTACAAAGGGTTGATCGGCCAGCAGAGCTTCCACAAACTTATCTTCTTCCTCAATTTTGAAGGCCCAGTTCTGTTCCTTTTCTTTACCTATGGTGCTGGAAGTTTCCGGCCCCATATTCTAGCCGCAGAGCGATCCGGCTCCGTGGGCGGGGTATACTACCACACCATCTTCTATATTTTTGAACACATCATTGATGGTATAATACATTTGGCGAGCTAGTTCCTCCCGTTCAGCTCGCAGATGCCCGGCTCCTTCCCGTAAGTCGGGACGGCCCACATCTCCCACAAATAGCGAGTCGCCAGTATATACTGAGTGCGGATTACCCGCTTCGTCCAGTAGCATATAGGTATTGTGGTCGGGAGAGTGACCAGGAGTAAACAGTGCTCGCAGGGTTATATTGCCAATCTTTACCTCGTCACCATCGTTCATCTCCTCATGACGGTAAGATACCCCTACTTTGGAGTTGATATAAATCTTAGCTCCGTGCTTTTGATAGAACTCCAGATGGCTACTCACAAAGTCAGCGTGCGGATGCGTCTCAAACACCGCTACTATCTTAGCGTCATTCTCTTGGGCGAAGTCCAGGTATGGTTGGGGGTCGCGGCCTGGATCTACCAAGGCTACCTCCTTATTGCTTACAATGGCATAAGAACCGTGCGCTAAAGCTTCGTCATAAAATTGCTTAACTTTCATATTGATTATCGATTACGTAATGATTAATTCGTTCACTAAAATATAGACGGCCATCACCAGTACAAACCAGCCAAAGCCGGTCTTTAATTTTTTGCCGGTTACGTAGCGGGAAACGTAGGTACCCGCAAATATACCCACTACCGCAATAGCGGTAAACGTAAGTAAAAATGTCCAGTCAATGGGCTGCACTCCAATGTCACCCCCAAAGCCGACCAGCGACTTGGCCGCAATAATCAGCAGGGAAGTACCTACTGCCAGTTTCATGGGTAGCTTAGCCAGAATTACCAAGGCCGGAATAATCAGAAACCCACCCCCGGCGCCTACCACGCCGGCTAGTACGCCAAATACCGCCCCCACCAGCACGGTCATCGGGTAGTTTAACAGAATAATCGGGTGTTCTATCATTTGTTCCTGCTTTCCCGAACGGATCATAGAGAAAGAAGCCAGGGCCATCAGTATTGCAAAGAAGACCATCACGGCTACGTCTTTGGTCAGGACAAAGCTATCCACTGTCAGTATCTCTTCGGGGATAGCCGGTACAATCCAACGCCGGGTGGCGTATACTGCGATAAAAGATGGTACGGCAAATACCAAAGCCGTTTTGTAACTTACCAGCCCCTGCTTCATATAGGTGAAAGAACCTACCAAGGCCGAAGCGCCAACCACAAACAGTGAGTAGGAAGTAGACAGTACCGGGCTAACTCCCACTAGGTACACCAGAGCCGGAACCGTTAGTATAGAGCCGCCGCCGCCGATAAGGCCCAGACTAAAGCCAATGACAACCGCGGAAATATACCCCAATAATTCAATCATGCTCATGGTTTAGTCAATATTAAATGATCATCTACATCTTGGCGATGACTATCGTCAGTGAATGGTTTTTATTAAGGTTTTGTAAGATCAACATATGATAATATATTCATGTAATTGAGTATATAATAGGTATCAAGTGAATCTGCATACAAATATACGAAACATATGAATATATGTTCATTTGTTTGATTAAAAATTTTACTTTTTGGATTTCCCTCTGAGCAAAAAGACAAGGAATAGTGTTGTCCGTAGCGCTGAAGTTTCCTGCTAATAATCAGCTAGTTATCTGATATAAATCATTGTAATCCTGATTATGTTAGTGTTTATTATAGTGAGTAAAAAAAATCCATTTGAGCATCAATTACCCACTAAATTCAAACAGGATTAGCGAGAATCTCAACAACCGGTACTGATTCTCAAGAGTAAAGAAAGAACCGTTTAACTGATAGTATTATGAAACCAATAGTAGAAAAAATCCATAGCCTTATTATACTTAGTGGCTTATTAATGCTGCTGTTCTATTCTCCGTCTCTCGCTCAGGAGGTCAACTACGATAATAGCAGTCTGGTAATTGTAAAAGCCCCCGACCTTACGTCTAAGCAGTACGGTGATTTTTCCTCGGCTATCGCCCCGGATAACCGCTATAGCATGGAGTATACCTGTCTGGAGTCAGGCATTATCGTACTACGCTACTATCATAATTTTTCGGAAAAAGGGGATGTACGTATGGCGATACAGTCCGCCCTTCGGCAGAAAGGCAAGCTGACCCGATTAGAAGTAATCTACGTGGATATTACTCGCCAAACTTCGGCTCAGTGTTAATCGGGATTAGGCTAAGGCTTGCTAGCAGGTCCTCCATAATTTCGCGAAGAGGACTGTATTCCTTAAGTTAAGCTCGACTTAGAAAGGGTATTCTGATTGTTTTGGACTGCATAACGTATGCTTTTTTGGCATTGACGTATCAGAGTAGGAATATTTCTAAGCGTCTCTGCTTAGGGTATCAATAACTTTCTTCTTGTAAGTTCGGCCAATGGGGAGGCTCATTTCTCTAACCTGTATTTGCTCTCTAGTGAAAGCAAGAATCTTGTTGGTATTAACAATATAAGAACGGTGAATGCGAAGAAAGGAGTTAGGTAGTAATGTCTCTAGTTTACTAATTTTTTCCTTTGTGGTAATGGGGGTAGATGTTGAAGTGTGAATTCTAACGTAATCGCCTAAGCTCTCCAGATAGTCAATATCTTGTTGTAAGATTCTGTGAACCTTTCGTTCGGCACGTACCAGTAAGAAAGTATCTTCTTGTTTATTCTTTTCTCTTTCCAGCTCTTGTATTCTTTCTCGACTGGCAAAGGATCGCTTAGCTAACATTGTAAAACCATACAGAAATACAATGCCGTATAAGATAACCGCTAAGAAGGGTATGTCGGCTGCTAAAGGCACCATATGATCGTAGCGATAGCGCGCCAATAGTATGAATGCTACGAACACAACCACCATTTCTAGATACAATGACACAATTGATAGGTAGCAAGAATATAATGCGAATTTGAAAATTCTCTTTTCAAACAAGTAGCGAGATACTAAATAATAGTTGAAGAAGTAGACTGTACCTATGATCACGGGAAGCAACATGCTTACAAAGAGGAAAGGTTCAATGTAGTTATCATAAGAGCTTCCAAATGTCAAGGTAAGCAACACGGTAATGACCACCCAAAATAATGTATTACCTAGTACTTTCATCACCTACTCTTTACTGTAAAACTGACTCTTGAAGGAACAGTAAACAGCAAAAGTCGACGAAATACCGCTTTTCGTCTGGATTCTACCTTGAAGTATTATCGGGTTTGTTCCTACCATTGTGAGAGTAAGTATACAACTTAATCTGTGTGATGATTGATCTTTTCTATCGAGGCGAAACCTTATTTATGAGCATTCTGACATTATTACTTATTGCTATAATAATGGAAAGCGTAATCGCTGGTATTTGTATTACAAAAAATTAAGCTAAGAACATCGACCAAGTTCAGCAACACTTTTTTTACCTAAAGTCACTTGGATTGTTCACCTTAATATTTGGTCTATTTACGCAACTACTTGGCTTGTATGGAGCTTTTATGGCAATTGAGGAATGGGGTAGTATTTCGTCAACTGTCCTATCAATGGGTTTATGGACTTCATCTATTCCTAGCCTTTACGGCTTATTAATTTTTCTGTTTTCTCATCTGATACGTTGGGTATTAGCTGTTTGGCTCAATCGAATCAAAACCATTTCTTAAAACCAATATCTATCCGTCTTATCATATTACACCTTCATGAGAATCTTAGAGATATGCCTACTACTTTCTGAATTAGCCGTGCTATTACTTTTTCTACTGAAGCCCATGCTGAGATTTAAAAACTTCAAGTGGCTTCTTTTTCTTCCTCTGTTGTTCCTTCTGATGCATGGGTTTGTAGAAGGTATACGATGGCAATTAGTATTGGCTTACGGAATAGCGGTTCTATCAGCGTTGATTCTTTTTACACCCGCTTCTATACGATTTCCTCGCTACATTAATATTATTCTAATATCAATAGCTGCTGTACTGGTGGTAATCTCGCTGTTACTAGGCTATCTATTACCGGTTTTCCGGCTTCCCGAACCTTCGGGTTCGTTCACAGTAGGTACTACCTATCTACATCTACGAGACGATACCCGCTCTGAAACAATTACTTCAGATTCCTCCGACGTGCGAGAATTAATGGTACGGGCATGGTATCCTTCAGAAGAGAAAACACAAGAAACTTACCCTTATCTGCATCCAGCACTGACCAAGGTACTAGCTGAAAACTACGGTCTGCCTAAGTTTATACTTTCTCACCTGGATTTGGTTAAAACGCATAGTCTACCAAACGCTTCCATTGCTTCGCACGAAACACCCTTTCCTATGATCATATTTTCTCCGGGCTACATGACCCATTCTTCTATGTATACTTCTTTGCTTGAAACGCTAGCCAGTCATGGTTATATGGTATTTAGTATCGATTATACATATGAGACTCCGGTATCAATCTTTCCTGATAATGATTTACGATTCTACGATCCTGACTATACTGATGTTTGGAAAAATGCTTCATGGGATACGGTGCAGGCGAGTATCAATGCCTTCAGAGATGCAAACGATAAAGCGACTAAACGTCGGCATATCGAGCAGTACCTTACCCAAGTTCCTTTTACTGATCGTGTTAATCAATGGACCAAAGATGTCAACTTCGTAATTGATCAACTACACAGCGAAGGACATCCGTTCTTCTACAAGATTGATCAGAATAACATTGGTGTGATGGGAAATTCCGTAGGCGGAGCCACATCTGCCCTAGCCTGTGCTCTAGATAGCCGTATTAAATCAGGTATCAACTTGGATGGTTCACAATGGGGAAGCTTGATGGAGCATACGATTACGCAGCCTTTCATGTGGATCACCGCTGAAAAGAATTTAGCTGAATCATCAGAAGATATAGACTCATTCATTTATAATCAGGTATCAAGAGGCGACTTTGACCATCTAAGCATAGCACACGCCACCCATGCTAACTTTTATGACCTATCTCTCTGGTCTAATTATGCGCCTCTAACACAAACTGGCTCTATCGATGGTCACCGAATGATTAAGATTGTTAATCAATGTACCCTAAACTTTTTCAATAAACATCTAAAGAACGAACCCATTGTGATAGATCATCTGACGAAAGAGTTCAATGAATTGGTTAGAAAGGACAGATAGAAGGGTTCTAACGTCACAGATTCATTCACTTGATGGTATGACAAATGCAGGTGATTTAATTTTCAAGTCCATCCAGGGGAAAGTAGAAATTATTGATTAGATTCGGTTAAGCCATTCTTGGGCTATTGTTAATAATACTCAACCTGATACCAACGCTCAATGCACCGACCTAATCTTGGACTTCTCGGCGGTAGCCGTAGATTCTGGCCGCTAATCGTTCTGATTCAATGCTGCCTAGTTATTAGCAGCACCGCCCAAAATACATCTACCACCACACCTCTCGAAAAGGCTCCGGTCATTCGGCTGAACGATGCTGGCACTCCGCCTGACTGGGCACTGATGCAGCAGCAGCTGATGAAAGCGTTGTATCCGGCAGCGATGGCTTTTATAGAAAAATACACCCACGAGGATGGTACGCTCAAATGGCGAGAAGAATGGCCGGGCATGGACGGTTCCGACGATGGGTACGAAGCCTTCTACAATTTTCCGCTCTACTACGCTCTGGGTGGCCCTAAACCGATTGACAGCCTGTCGCGGATATTCTGGGATGCCATTACCGAGCAATTCACCAAGTACGGGCAGGTGCACGATGAGTTTGATGCCGGCTATGACTGGATGCACCACGGCGAATCTTATACTTATTTCTACTTCTTCGGATTAGCCGACCCCACGGATAAGAAGATGCGCGACCGGGCTATCAAGTTTGCCGAGATGTACATGGACGACGGCACCGAGAAATCTAATTACGACGATGAGCACAAGATCATCCGGTCGCCACTCACCGGCAGTCTGGGGCCCCGCTTTGTGAACACGGCTGAAGACTGGGTAACTCACCGTCCAATTCTGGCGCACTACCCTTTACCCTACGACGATATCCCGAACGTAGATAGCTCCAGTGCCTGGAACGACGATCAGAAGTTTCCCTACATTTTGCAGGCCATTAACGAGCGGATGATGAAGAACGATGTACCGCTGAACTTAGCGTCTACCAGTCTGATGGCCAACGCTTATATGTATACTCAGGACGAGAAGTACAAAAACTGGGTGACCGAATACGTAGAAGCCTGGATGCAGCGGGTAGAAGACAATAGTGGGGTTATTCCCGACAACGTAGGCCACAGCGGTGAGATTGGAGAAAACACTGGTGGAAAGTGGTGGGGCGGCTACTACGGCTGGCGCTGGCCCCACGGGCTGCCCAACCAGATGGAAGCCACCACTATCGGGGCCAGCAACGCCTACCTGCTCACCGGCGACTCTTCCTATCTGGAACTACCGTACTCCGTCATCCGGGCGGTATCGGTTCAGGCGAAAGTGGAAGACGGACTAACGCTAGTACCCTACCGTTACGATGACCGGGGCTGGTACGATTACCGGCCCATGCGACCCAAGTACCCCACCCACTTGTGGTACTACTCCCGCACTCAGGAAGATTGGGAGCGGGTAAAAACGTTAACCGATTCTACCAAGTGGCAGCGGCTTCAGTATCGTAAGAGTAAAGGAGATTCCGAAAATACCGCTGCCTGGCTGGGTTATCTGGAAGGAGTTAATCCTACTTATCCGATGGATATTCTGCACGCTACCTATCAGGAGATGCAACGGCGGTTGGAGGTGATCTGGGAGGATGACTCTACTCCCGACGACCAGGATGTGCACCACTGGCTAGAACGCAACCCGGTGGTGCTGGAAGGGCTGGTGCAGACTATGCTGGGTGCTCCCAATCATATCTACCACGGCGGATTGCTACACAGCAGTCTTCGCTACTTTGATCCGGATAATGAGCGGCCCGGTATTCCGGAAGATGTGGCCGCACTGGTTCGACAGGTGAATCCGGGAGGGGTGTCTTTGCAACTGGTGAATTTGCACCCCACGGAAACCAAGCGAGTGGTGGTGCAAGGCGGCATGTTTGGGGAGCATCAGATCACCCGGGTGCGGCAGGTGATTCACTACCCCTATCAGTTTAATACCATTGATCATAAGTACATGACCGTAGAATTGGCTCCGGGTGCGGTAGGCCAGATCGAGATCGGATTAAATCGCTTCGCGAATGATCCTAGCTACGTTTTCCCCTGGCATGGCAACGAGGTGCCGGTGGTAGGTATGAAGTAGTAAATTGCCATTACAATCACAAGCGGTACACTTTCTTGGCATTACCGGCGAAGATGGCGGTGAGTTCTGAGTGGTTTAAGCCAGTAAGTGTTTCATCCAGCACCTGCATCCAGCGGCTAAAAGAATCGGCCCGGGTGAGCACCGGCCAGTCGCTGCCAAACATTACCCGATCGGTTCCGAAGTGCTCCATCGGGGTGTGAATGTAGGGCTTCAGGTGGGTGCTTTTCATCTGCTCGGGATGGCAGCGGGTGAGCAGCCCCGAGAGCTTGCAGTATACGTTCGGTCGTTCGGCTAGTTGCCGCATGCCGTTTTTCCAGGCGGCTAGCTCCCCGTTCTTCACATCGGGCAACCCCAGATGGTTGAGCACAAAAACCAGATTGGGGTGCTGATCAATTAGCGGTAAAAAATCAATGGCCGCACTGGCATTGATATGAATGTCCAGGCTAAGGTCATGATCGGCCAATAACTTCAATCCCGCCTGATACTGAGCCGATTCCATCTGCTCTCGCATTTTGCTCATACTACGAATACCCCGGACTAAGGGGTAGGATGCCAGTTTCTCCAGCTCCGCCTGAACCGACTGCCCTTTATCAACGGGGAAGTAAGCTACTATCCCGCCAATCCACTTGTGTTCCTCAGCTAGTTGCTGCACCCATTCTACCTCATCCTGGTACTGTTGCGGAACCCGGCCGCTCTCTACAAACACGATCTTTTCTACTGAATGTCCCTGGGTTGCTTGCTGGTAGTCGCTAACCGTAAAATCCCGGCTCAGGGGTGATTCCTTGTTTTCCAGCCAGGGGTACTCCAGCCGGTCTAGCTCCCAAAAGTGGACGTGAGTATCTACGATAGGCACCGCTTCTTTCCATTGCTGACCGAATAGGGCAGGAGCGGCCAATGCACCTGCGCTGAATTGAGCACTTTTTTGCAGAAATTTTCTTCGATTGGGCATAGCAGGAGTAAAAAAGATATTATCTTGAATCTAGTGATTTTTCTCAGAAAATTAGTACTACTCATACGTTGGGGTTCGCTTAGCCGGGCGCTTGCTGGCGGATGTATATTGTTTTTACTGTTGGCCCTGACTGGCTGTCAGCAGTCCGCCGAGTCTACCGTACTGATTCTGCACCCGGAACAGACCTCCTTACCGGAGTCTTGGAAAGAAATTCCTAGTGACTACCCTCATACGTTACTGTTTACGTCCGATCTGGCTTATCTGAACGAAGACAGTGTGGAGCGGGCGAGTGCTATCGTATTCTACCAAATATCCGCCGATGAGCTCACACCCCGGCAGCAGCGGGTGGTAGAGCGCTACGTCAGCTGGGGAGGAAATGTGGTGATGGGAGATGTGTCGCTGCGTTACCAAAGAAAATGGCCGCTAATGGAAAAACTGATAGAGCAGACTGGGGCTGATAATCCTACCAATCAATTAGTTAAACATACAACGGGTGATCCTACTATTTCCTTCGGGCGAGGAACGATGCGGCTAGTGTCTTCGAGTGAAATCGGTTCATTTGAGGATTTTTCGGAACTTTTTGAGGAGGTCTTAGTATATCCTTCTAGTTTTAAGTCCTCTAGTCTGGTGGCCTATCCGGAACTAGCGCGAGTTTCGCAGACTACACTGGTTAGTGATCTTAATGAGCCGATTGAGATAGAGGTGCTGCCTAACCGGGATATTTTGTTGATAGAGCGGGGCGGGGCTATCAAGTACTACGACCATCAGCGAGATAGTATCCGCACTATTGCTACACTCAACGTAAACCGCACCCAATCCAACGGGTTAAACGGACTGGCTATTTACCCCGACTTTCGGAATCACCCCTGGGTATTTTTGTCTTATACTCCCGCCGAAGCTCCGTACCAGTACATTTCTCGCTTCTATCTGGCGGCCGATAGCCTGATTATGGCTTCGGAAAAAATAGTGATGAAAATTCCGATTAACCCCCGGGAGGGGAACCACGCTTCTAACGCGCTGGAATTTGATGCTTTGGGGAATCTGTACGTTGGCTTTGGCGACTATACCGCTCAGCCCGAAGGCTACGCTCCCATCGACGAGCGGCCCGGTCAGGCGGGAAGAGACGCTCAGCGTACCTCGGCTAATTCCAATAGCTACCTGGGCAAGATACTAAGAATCCACCCAGAGGAAGACGGGAGTTACTCCATTCCCAACGGTAATTTGTTTCCCAAGGATGGCTCGGTGGGTAAGCCGGAAATCTACGTGATGGGTTGCCGCAACCCCTACCGTTTTTCGGTTGATCCTCAAACTAACGCCTTGTTTTTCGGAGATGTGGGGCCGGACGCTACCGTGACCAGCGAACGGGGCAGTATGGGTTACGACGAAATCAATATAGCCCGCACCGCCGGTTACTACGGTTGGCCCTACGCTCTGGCGCAGAACATCGCCTATCCTGATATTGATTTCGCCACCTCCCAGCATGCTCCATTATTAAATCCTTAAGAGCCGCGAAAGG
>ERZ1740058.429-NODE-429-length-32565-cov-6.411350_pt1 | contig 32565 bp, 25 predicted proteins | sample MGYA00581745_ERZ1740058 | MGnify/ENA primary metagenome ERZ1740058 (study PRJEB43018, sample SAMN04849742) | marine metagenome | isolation source: floating plastic debris | place: Pacific Ocean | collected 2008-08-30 | study: EMG produced TPA metagenomics assembly... | reverse complement strand
GTAATTGCTATTCCAGTTGTGTTACTTTCTCGCTATCTGGTACTGAAAGCTCCTATCTCGTTCTTTAAAGACAAGTTAAACTTTGTGCCCCGTACCGATCTGATTATGACTTGGGGAGGCTTGCGAGGGGGAATTTCCATCGCGTTAGCACTCTCACTGACCAATGCTATGGATCGGGAGTACTTACTAACCGTAACTTATATTGTGGTAGTATTTTCCATCATTGTGCAAGGGCTGACCGTAGAACGGCTAATTAAACGATTGGGAGTGATGGGTAGCCCCCAAGTGTCCTCGGAAGTAGAAAACAAAGAGGCTACTTCCCATTAACGAAATATCGGAATCTTCAGTCCTCCTTTAACAGCATCGTTGCTACTGTTTGTATATTTGTCAGGGTGATAAGCGTTACGTAATGGCTTTTCCGGACTTGAGAATAGAACTGTTCTAATATTAGAAGTTTCAGTTTGTCCGTTGGCACTTATGTAGTTAACCATTGCTAAGTCCATGCGTTAAAAAAGTAATAACTCTCACTATGCAATTTACACCACAAAAGATGGTAGGCTGGTACCAGGTTAAACAGTTGATGTTTACTGGTCTCAAAGCTCTGCTCTCCTATATCTTTGGAAATTATTCCGACCGACGCGAGGTTCAGGCCGCACTGAGTGGCTCCGACCGCTTTGACTTCAGCCAGGCAGACGAACTCTGGTTTGACTATGTGTCTGATGTGGGCGACGGGTTTAATTCAACTTACTCGGTAGCCAAGCTGCTAGCACAGGAACAGCTAACCTTAGATAAGCACCAAACCCAACGAGGTGATATTCTGATTATGGGGGGCGATCAGGTGTATCCTACTCCCGAGATGCACGAGTACGAAAACCGCCTAAAGGGGCCTTACTCGGCGGCACTTCCTCGTGATGATAGCCAGCCTTCTCCGGCCTTATTCGCTATTCCGGGTAACCACGACTGGTACGATGGGCTCACGAATTTTCTGAAGGTCTTTTGTCAGGAGCGGCACATCGGCCAATGGCAAACTTACCAAAAGCGAAGTTACTGGGCAGTGCAGTTACCACACCGTTACTGGATTTGGGGTATCGACATTCAGCTTAATTCCGATATTGCCCAGCCGCAGAAGAATTACTTCAACGATATGGTTGACCAGTATATGCAGCCGGGTGATAAAGTTGTTCTTTGTACAGCTGAGCCTAGCTGGGTATTCAATGATCGCTATCGCGAAGAAGACTCTTACGAGCGTTTGCGCTTCTTTGAGCAGCGTTTCATTCTGGACAATGAGTTCGAATTAGTGGCAACTCTATCGGGTGATCTGCACCACTACGCTCGCTATGCTAAAGTTGAGAACGGGCAGGAAACCCTACAACGCATAACGGCGGGGGGCGGAGGAGCTTTTTTGCATCCTACCCATAATCTGCGAGATCACTTTCGGAAAGTAGAAGACGAAGAACTAGATCTAAAAGCGGTTTTTCCCGATAAGGAAAAGTCGCGGGGGTTAGCTTTTAAGAATATCCTTTTTCCCTATCTGAATCCTAGCTTTTCGTTTTTTCTGGGAGCATATTATCTATTACTTACCTGGGTACTGGAAACCGATGCTAGCCGGGGGTTAACTTCTTTGCTAGAGCAGCTGAGTGGAACCGACCATGTTTTAGTAGCCTTCGATGCTATTTTTCACGTACTCATCCGCAGTCCGTTAGCCTTCATTTTGGGACTAACGCTAGTAGCTAGTTTCACTTGGTTTGCCGATGAGAATGCCGGAAAATCACGTTATACTTGGATTGTTGGCACTTTGCACGGAGGCTTACATTTGCTGTTGTGTAATCTGCTGATCTGGGGATTTGCTTCTATTAACCTTGACTATCTGGGGTTGGAGGTAATTAGTGTAACCCAGGTGGTTTTATTTGCTGCTGAGATGTTAGTGTTGGGTAGTATCTGCGCTGGAACATTGGTTGGCTTGTATCTATTGCTAAGCAATCTAGTACTAGGTATTCACGACAATGAGGCGTTTTCATCCGTACACGAGGAAAATTACAAGAATTTCCTGAGGTTTCACTTAACCCCTACCCAACTTACGATCTATCCAATAGGAATTGAGCACATCCAGAAGCACTGGAAAGTCCAGAAAACTAAGCCACTTACTTTCACTGGCAAACTACCTAAAGCTAGGCTGATTGAATCTCCCGTTCACATTCCGTTAAAAACCACTGTGTCGGATGCGGAGTTTTCGGTAACGAGTACATAAAAAAAGCGAAAAGATTTCTCCTTCCGCTTATCTTGTCGTTTGAATACCGCGTACCAAATGGTTAGAAGAACTTATAGCGTTCGTCTTCAATATCGGCAAAGTCCTGTACCGCTTCGGCAATATTGTAGCCTACTCGGGTTTGGCGCTGCTGCTTCAGCTGATCTTGATAAGTAGCGTAATCAGCAATTTCGGGAGCATCGGTTAATGCTTCCAGTTCAAGGATGACCACTCCGTTTTCGGTCGTGATAGGGTCAGAAACCTGACCGGGTTCCATCGCAAAGGCTTTACCAATAACTTTAGCAGCAAAACCGACATTGGGCAACGTATTGGTATTAAGCTTAAGGTCACTACTGGCATATACGTTAGCATCGGCTCCGTACGCATCGGCTTTTTCCTGTAAGCTACCCGATAGCTCGTTCAACTTTTGGACAATTACCTCTCCTTTCTTTTCGGCTTTTACCTTAGTTTCTACTTCAGCCCGCACACCTTCCAGGTTAGCGGTTCCTTTTTCAGTTTTTCCAGTTAGTACAGCCACTACGTAGGCATCTTCCAGCTCAAATACTTCGGAAATATCGCCCACTTCGGCATCGCGGAAGCTCCACTGCACTACTTGACGAGCACCGTTTAGTCCAGTGACAGTCTGGGCATTTTGAGAAATATTCTCGGCCACTCGTACATCCAGGGTATCTTGGTTGGAGCGAGCAACGAAGCTATCGAAGCCACTGATCTCACTGCCAAATAGGTCAGCTTCTCGGAACGCTTCGTCACGGGTTTGATCGCTAGGATATAGCTCTCGTTCTACGGTGGCAATCTTATACGCCTGATTTGTAGGAGCTTCAGTTACATCGATGATATGGTAACCGTAATCGGTTTTGATCAGACGGCTGATAAGTCCAGTGTTGTTGCTTTGGAAAACAGCGTTTTCAAACGGTTCTACCATGCGTCCTTCGGGGAACCAACCTAAGTCGCCACCCTGAGCAGATGATCCATCTTCGCTATTGGCTCGGGCTAATTCGGCAAAATCGGCACCGTTACGTAACTGGTTCAATAAGCCTTGAGCTTCTTGTCGGGCTTCAGCCTCGGTACGACTATCGTCGGTCTTAATCAGAATATGGCTGGCACGGGCAAAACTAACAGTATCTTCGTATGCTTCCGATACCTTATAAAGCGTGTATACGTCCCCTTGCTGGAATGGTCCGTACACCTGTCCCTCGCTGAAAGTAGCGGCACTATCCGTAAGTACAGGTGGTAAAGTTCCGGGATTGTAAGTTTGGAAAGGTGCACCGGCTACGGCATCGGTATTGATGATGGCAAACGTAGAATCATTAGAAGCTGCTTCAAAATCAAGCTTTAACTCCTCCATATCCGCCGTAAAATCTTCCAGATCAATTTCGGAAGGGATAATAGGGAAACGAACATATTGCAGCGAACGACCTGCTTCTACCTCAAATTCCTTTTTATTCTTATCTAGGTAGCTTTGTAGTTCAGTATCGGTAACGCTTACAGCGGAGTCGCCTACAGCGTAGAAAGGAACGTACAAGTACTGTACTTCGGCTACTCTGTTTTCTAGCATGTATTGTTGCTTGGCTTCCTCCTGCGTGATATAGTTTCCGGCAATCAGCATATTGTCGTACTTGATGCGCTCACGAGAGTCGCTCAGGTTCTGCTCGTATAGCTGCCAGGAAATTTGCTGGTCGGGTGGAAGCTGAGGTAGGGCTTGTAAGTAATTCAGTAGCCGCTCGCGATCAAACTCGCCCGTATTAGGATCGGTAAATGACTGACGGATACCCGGATCGATGTTGTTACCCTGCACCATATCAATCAGTTCGCGTTCGGTAACCCTCACGCCTAACTTTTCAAACTCCTGGCCGAAGGCTTTCTCCGCTACCAGCTTATTCCAAGCCTGCTGCCGCAGTGAATTCATTTCCTGTTCGGAAGGCTGCTGTTGGGTACGCAGTGTGTAGTTGGCTTTCTGTTCGTTAATCTCCTGCTGGTATTCTTCTAGCGAGACCGTTTGGCCGGCAATCTCGCCTACTTCCGTATCGGGGCCACCAAAAAGCTGCCCTCCAGAACTATTGAATACATCACCGCCTACAACAAACAGGGTAAGGCCTACAGCTACTGCGCCGACAATCAAAGCCGTTTTCTCCCGAATCTTTCCAATTAATGACATATATCTACTGTGTTATAGTGTTAATGCGGTTACTGCGTAATGTTTTTGTGTTAATCATATTTCTTCTAGTAATACTTATAACAATTAAAAACACATGAGTATCTACACCTTTTTCTGAAACGAACCGCAAAGATAAAAATTTCGTGTGATTTCATCAGGAAATTTTCGCATTCTACGGGTTAGAATTACGAATAAGGTCAAATAGTAAGCAAAAACACCAAAAAAATAGTTTATTATTCAGAAGCTTTTTTAGGTGGAATAGTCACCTTCACATTATCAATGCGGTTGTCGCCCATAGACATTACCGTGAAGATGTAGGCATCGGCAGGAATAATATCACCTTTAACGGGTATCTCACCAGTAAGGCTGAGAATGTATCCGCCTAGTGTGTCATAATCACCTTCAGGTAAATCCCAGCCGTACTTTTCCACCAGATAGTCAATCTCATGGCGGGCACTGATCAAATAATTATCTTCATCAATTTTAAGCTCTACCCAGTCTTCATCGTCGTGTTCATCCTGAATCTCTCCGAAGATTTCCTCAATAATATCTTCCATGCTGACGATACCGGCAGTACCCCCAAACTCATCCACTACCAACGCCAGGCTTTTGTGCTCGGTGATAAATTGGATCATCAATTCGTTGGCCGGAATGGTTTCCGGTACGATGATGATAGGAGTAAGTATCTGCTGGATCGTAGTAGGCTTTTTAAACAGTTCTAGCGAGTGACAATAGCCAATTACGTTATCAATGGTTTCCTTGTATATCAGAATTTTGGAGTGGCCGCTCTCGATAAAAGCCTTCTTTAGTTCTTCAATATCGTCTTCAACGTCTACGGCTACTACCTCCGTTCGCGGAATGAGACACTCCCGCACCTTCACGGTTTTGAACTCTAGTGCATTGGTGAAGATTTTAGCGTTAATTTTTGGGCCGGCTTCTGCCGACTGTTCTTCCTGTAGCGATTCACTAAGGGTGTTTTTTACATAGTTATTCAGGTCGGTAAGACCAAATACCGGTTTGTCGTTGCGATAATCGAACCCCAGTACGTAGACGATTACCCAGCGGGATACCTTATCAATGATCCATACCGGAATGAATAACAGCCCATAAATGAGGGTAAATGGTAGTGTAAGCAGCGAAAGAAGGCCATTAGGGTCAATCAGGAAAACACTTTTGGGAGTAAACTCCGCAATGATCAGTACTACGATGGTAGCAATGATTGTTTGACTCAGGAGTACTACTGCATCATTATTAACAATTGACGGCAGCGTTTGGGCTAACCAAGGTTCCAGCAGGGTAGCAATAAAATAGGAATATAAAACCAGCGCTAGATTATTACCCACCAATGTGGTACCAATAAAACGGGTAGGGAATTTAGTAAAATGAGAAAGGATTCGTCCGGAAAGTGAGCCTCGCTGGCTAGCTAGTTCAATGCGTAGTTTGTCGGCTGATATAAACGCAATCTCAATACCCGAAAAAAAGGCCGAAAACAATAAGCAAATCAGAACAATAACCCAAACTATATCCATGAGGGAGAAAACACAATGGTTGTGCGCTAAAAGATAAAATAATTAGCGGCAAAATAACATTAAGGATAGTACTATTTTTTGGATGATTTCTTTTTCTTACCTGCTCCTGATTTGGATTTAGGCTTTTCTTCCTCTTCACCGTTCTGGGTTCTTCGCCGGTGGTTATACCAGAGCAGTAACCCTACTGACAGCATAAACAACCAGTAGGAGTAGGCAATTCCGACGGTCATGGTTTCGTAAACCCCGATGATGAAAATCCCTACGCAAAGAGAAAAAATGATAGCGTCTGCAAGCCGCATGTTATTCTAATGAAAAAACTCCAGTGGGTTTTAAAATCTCGTAGGAAGAGAAATCTTCTTTTGCTTCCAAGCCTTCGCCCATCAGAATCTCACCTTCTGATTCTATTTCCACGTAGCGATCGGTATGGATGCTTTTTTTATTCCGTTCCCAGTGAAGAATTTCAGTTTCCAGTTTCTCGCCACTTTCCAGATTCTTTACTACTACCTCTCCGGTAGCAGTGTATTTATCCTCTTCTTTATTAAAATAGCCCTGGTTGGCTTTAATGGAGGTAGTCTTTACTCCCAACTCATCAAAAAATTCAATGTAGATGCCTTCAGGGAAATCTTGGTCGCCATTGATATACTGTAACTGCCGCTGAGCTTCCAATTTAATCCGTACTTGGGCTGAGTCGCTGTACAGTATTTCAATATTATTGGCTTCCAGTACTGGACCATCGTATTCTTTAAAATCATCGGCATTCTGACCATCATCGCAACCCCAGGCCAGTCCGGCCATCAACAACACCATAGTACAACACCAGCGAGTCATATTGTTTGATTTACTACTTCTACTGACGAAAAAAAGCCATCCCCCGTTGCGGAAAAACTTCCACTGACGAGAAATGGCTCTGAGTATTTAAGAAACTAGACTAGTCGCGCGTTCGGATAGTTACGGTTTCGCCGATCCAGCATGCCACCGTTACTTGATCGCCCACCTGCTTATTGTACGTGAACACTTCTTCCTTGGAAGGAAATTGCTCCTTGGCACTAGCCATAGCCGAGTTGTTTCCAGCTTTGCGGTACTTTTCATAAGCCGCTATAAATATCGCTCGGTCTTCAACAGGGTCCTGACCCGCTTTGCACTGCTCATAGCTCTGCATGTACATATTGCCGATAGTAGTGTAAGCCTTTTCAGCTAAGGCATCATCCATGTTGGCGGCTTGCAGAAAGTACTTACGAGCAGCAGATTTCTGACCTTCCTTCATAGCAATGCTCCCTAAGTCCATTGTGATATCAGCTTTTTGTTCATCGCTAGAAGAAATCTCTATCGCTTTCTGAAACCACTCTTTGGCTTTCTCGTAATCTTCGCTCACCATTGCCCGAGTGCCCAGTGCTTTGGCTAACCCAGGATCTTCTTCACCATTTTGGAATAGGATTTCGGCAGCAGACATGAAGAAGTCTTGATCAGTACAGGAAGAGGCCAAGGAAAGAGAAATAACTCGTTTCGCCAAATCAACATCATCAGGGGTTTCTTGCAGCTTAGGCATTAGCTTATCTTGAATCTGAGCGCAACTCATGGTGAAGAAACCAGCAAAAATACTATCCATGTTTTCACCCGCTTCCTCGTATTTGGCTGCGTACTTGCCACCTTCGGTTACCTTCTTCTCTACCATCTGACCCAGTCGGTCATAGACGTCTAAAACTTCCTGGTCAGTAAGCTCACCTTTTTCGTAGCGGTTCTTAATTACCGACATAAAGGGAGTAATGTTGTAGTACACCAACTCATCGTTACTTTGCTCCATGGTTTCCATGAAGATATCCATCAGACGATTGTATTGGCTAGGGTCTTTATAAAGCAACTTAAAAGCGGTGTTTGCCTTACGGTTCATAATATCACCCTTATCTTCATCAGGAAAGTACTGTAGTCGCAGATCGAACATCTCCAATGATCGTGCGGTATATTCCTGCTTCTTAGCTTTATCACTTTCTTTCATCGCCAATTCTTCGTAGATGTCAGCGCCATCTATATAAATCGCCGGATTCAGGTCCGGGGCATTCTCGTGAAGCCAAGTGATAGGGGGTACTGCCGCGGCAAAATCCTTTTGCTTTTTAGCATCGGTGTAGAGCACCCATTTCTCCTGAGCTGTAGTTTTATCTTCAGGCCAGTTGAAGTTTTGTGCTTTAAGTCCGACGGTCGTAATCAGTAGAAACAATACCGACCAAAAAGCAATTGAATAAGCTTTGTATTTCATGATTTTCTTTTTGGTTAAACTATTAGATTATGTGTTAGAGTATACTAGCAATAGCGATCAATTCAAAAACAATTCAACTCTATTACAAAAATGACAATGTAAGCTTTGAAGATTAAATGAAACGTAAATATAATACAATTATCATAAAATTTCGAAAAGGGAATTGAACAAATTTTTGACTGAAAACCATCTTCAGTAGTATTACCCAAGGCAACTTTAATACCAAAAATGATAATGATTTTTACTACAGCTACTAATGCAACTGCTTAGAAGCCAAAAAGTTGGTGAATGAGAACATGCTTTCTTAGTCAAATTTGCGGCGTATAAACCAGTTGGGGTCGTTGAATGTAATACCGGCCGAAACCCGGAAATAATTTTCCCGAATAAGCCCTTCTTCCAGCGTACCCCGGTTCCCAATTTCAAAAGAAAGATTGGTACTAGAGAAATTGCTCATAGGTAAGGATAACCCCAGGTTAAGCCCAAAATCGGTTATTTGTTGGTCTTCTACCGCAAACGGAGTATTGCGATAAAATAGTCCCATGCGATAGGCCATTCTGGACAAGTAGCTATTGACGGATCTAATATCGGGAATGTACTGTCCGCCCACCGACACTTCGTAACTATTCCGCATGTCGTCACTGCCACCTCCGAAAGACCGATAATTTTCCCAAGGTTGTGTCACAAAATCCACACCTACCATATATTTCAGTGATTTTTCTAGCGAGATTCCCATCCCTAAACGGGATGGTAAGGTAACATTTCCTTCTAGTGTGTCTAGCCGCTCTACGCGGGATAGTAATGGGTTGCCGGGGGGAACACTACGTAGCGTGAGTTCTCGGATAGCCCGTACTTTCATTTGGGGTTGATAGGTGGCTCCCACGTTAAGAAGCGTATTATTTCCCAACTTAAAGCCGTACGATAAGCTAGGCTCAAAGATAACATCGGAGTAGTAAATCTGGTCTTCCAATTCAGTGCGATTAGCCTGAGGGTCGTTTAACAAAACGGTTCGGGTTTCGGTGATAGGGCCAAAGAGATAACTAATACGTAACCCCAATCCCAGGTTGCCTACTACCCTAATTCCATTGGAAATGGAAATGAGGTTCGTTCCTCCATCGCCTTCAATAATCTGGGTGCCTATCTCGTTCCCCCCCTGCACATTAATGCTTTCCTCAATACGGTAGCCTACTACACTGTACGGAATCATCCCTACGCTCATTGTCCAACGGTTGGTGGCAATCGGAAAAGAGAATATGCCGTAGTTTAGTCCGCCCCCAGTGCGAGTGATCGATTCGCTTTCGTTTTGCATGATGTTCTGCTCCACGCTAAAAGCAACGTCGAAGGAAGAGAGGTTATTCTTATAGAGAAAGGCCGGATTGGTGTAGTTGATAAACAAGGCATTGCCCATTCCAATACCAACGTTACCCATTCCCCGGTTGTGTACCAGGCTGGGGCGTATCAGGTTACCTATTCCCTGAGCCGAATAAGGAGTGATACCGGTTTGGGCCCAGGTGGCCGTAGTCAGACTAAGCATGCCAATTATCACTAATGCCCAGCTGGTAAAATTACGAACCCTCATATTGTACTATACTATTTAATCCTATCAAAACTAGTTCCGGAACGTGCTTATGTTCCGAAAGAATCCACGGACGAAGGTAATCCATATCTCCTCCGCAAGTTACAATCTGCAAAGCTGCAAATTTGTCGGCATACCTCCGAATAATTTGATCAATTTCCGCTGCCATCCCGATAAGCCCTCCACTCTGCAAGGCTCCCTCGGTACTTTTTCCGATTATCGGCAGATCAGTGCTTTGCTGCGGTAAATCTAAGGATACTAACGGCAAACGAGCCGTAAAAGTGTGCATAGCTTGCCACCGCATCCGCAAACCAGGAGAAATAAGGCCACCCAGGTACTGCCCCTGCTCGTTGAGTAATTCATAGGTAACGCAGGTTCCAGCGTCTATTACTAGCACATTTTGATCGGGAAAAAGTGACTGAGCCCCGGCTACTGCCGCTATCCGGTCGGTACCTAGGGTATGGGGGGTACGGTAAGTATTCTCAAAAGGCAAGGGAGTCTCCGGGCCTAAAACAACAAACTTGGTAGAATCCACTGCGGCCTTGAGCTCATCAGCATACGCCGAAACGGAGGAAACAATGATCCGATCCGGAGGTCGTTCTCGAATACGGTGTACTAGTTGATCTGTGTTTACAGCGGGTTGAAATTCTCTCAGGTGATCCTGTTCAAACCATCCAGCTTTGGTTACAGAGTTACCGATATCGACTGCTAAGTTCATGAAAATATGATTATCTATTGGTGTTTACGGCTTACTTTGGTAATTTGCTCGCGCCTACTTTTTTGGTGAATTGCATGCCGGCTATTTCTGGACACAACACCGACGGAGGTTTATGCTGTGATAAGTTATTATTAAATCGGTAGCTTAGGATAAACCAGAACATCTTCTGAAGATAACTAACCTATTTCAATGGAGCGATTGCTGCTTAGGATTACATTACTCTTACTGCTTCTTACCCTCTGTTTTCCTACCTTCGTCTCGGCTCAAACTTCGGAAATACCCGTTTATTTAGCACAGCATCAGCAAGAGGATCATAGCCAGTCCGACCCGATTACTGCTTCCGAAACCCAGCATGAAGATGATCATGCTGAGGAGGGGTACGGAGATCATGATGAAGAACATGCCAGTGCTCCAGCCTGGACCGTCATTCCCTTTGTTTTACTGTTGTTGATGATCGCTACCGGACCATTGTTCTACGAACATTTCTGGCACAAGAATTATCCCATACTGGCCGTACTTTTGGCAGTAATAGTGATTTCCTACTACATTTTTATACTGGGGAATACGGGCGAACCGGTGCACGCACTGTTCGAGTATCTTCAGTTTATTGCGCTGCTATCGTCCTTGTTTATTGCTTCCGGGGGAATATTGATTAAGGTAGATAAGAAAGCAACCCCAATTATCAATTCTACTATCTTACTGATCGGCTCAGTTATCTCTAATTTGATTGGTACTACCGGAGCCTCCATGCTGCTAATTCGACCTTACATCCGGCTCAATCAGCACCGAATTCGTTCCTACCACATCATTTTCTTCATCTTTATGGTGAGTAATGTGGGGGGGGCACTTACGCCTATTGGTGATCCGCCCTTGTTTCTAGGGTTTTTGAGAGGCGTACCTTTCTTCTGGACGATCTCTCACGTGATTTTGGAGTGGATATTTGCGCTCGTTGTGTTAGTCGCAGTGTTCTTTATTATTGACAAACGAAATCGCACTACCATCAATGGCGATGAGACTCCAGTAGAGTACTCGGGTAAAATTTCCATTGTGGGTAAACGCAATTTTGTGTGGCTAGCCGTTGTGATTGGAGCTGTTTTTATCGACCCTAATAAAATAGATTGGTTGCCTCACATTAATTACCACGACACCAAATTTTCCTTCGTTCGGGAGCTGATCATGTTTGCAGTGGCATTTCTTTCTTTTCGGCTGGCTAAAAAGGAAGCGATTAAGGGTAACGAGTTTAGCTTTGAGCCGATCCGGGAGGTTGCCTTTATTTTTATTGGCATATTCGGTACGATGATGCCAGCGCTGGAGCTGGTAGGAGGTTTTGCTAAGTCGGAAGCTGGTCGTGAGCTGATTACCCATAATACGTAGTATTGGGGTACGGGCATTCTGTCGGGCTTTTTAGATAATGCCCCAACTTATCTTAACTTCTTAGCCGCAGCCATGGCCTCAGTAGGGGCCAGCGTAAATAGTTCTCAGGATGTGCTGGCTTTCTCAAATGGTGCGTACGACGATAGTATCATGTACCTCACGGCTATCTCCGTAGCGGCAGTATTCTTTGGGGCCATGAGCTACATTGGCAACGGGCCTAACTTTATGGTAAAATCTATTGCTGAGCAGGTGGGTATCCGGATGCCTTCATTTTTTGGTTACATTATCCGCTTTTCGTTGCCCGTTCTGCTGCCCATTCTGGTACTGGTATGGCTGATCTTTTTTGCTTTCCAGTAGTGTTTCCGTAATTACTCCCTGATGTACCTGAAAATACTTTTTCTCGCCTTCAATGAGGCTGAAGATACTGCGGGTCCGTTCCGGTCGAGCGTCTGATACAAATAGCTGACCGAACGAATGCTGTACCACCATTTCGGTTAGCTTACCAATTCGGAAGTCGTCCAGCTTATCAAAGATATCATCTAGCAAAAGAATAGGTTTCAATTGCTTCTCAGCCCGAAGAACATCAAATTGAGCCAGCTTTAGCGCGATTACGAAGGACTTCTGTTGTCCCTGGGAGCCAAAGCGTTTAGTAGGGTGTTCGTCAATCTTAAAAACGTAATCGTCGCGGTGAATGCCCAGGGTGGTGCGTTGCAATATCAAATCCTTACCGTAGGCTTTAAAAAAAACGGATCGGTACTCCGACTTGGAAAAGTGAGAAGTGTACTGAATAGCTACGCTCTCCTTCTCGCCCGATAAATTACGGTAGTGCTGGTCGAAGTAAGGAATGAATTTATCCAGAAAAGCCAAGCGCTTTTCGTATAGCCGGTGGCCCAAGTCCAACAACTGATCACTGTACGAATCCAGTAAATCAGAGTCGTAGGTATTACGGTCGGCAAATTGCTTTAGCAGGGCGTTACGTTGCCGTAAAACGTGGTTGTAACGAATTAGGTCTTCTAGATAGTCAGCGTCAATTTGTGACATCAGGCTATCGAAGAACCGGCGGCGCAGTTCACTGGCTCCTCGAATCAGGTCGGTATCGTCAGGGGAGATCATCACTACCGGAAAGCGGCCAATATGCTCACTCATTTTATCGTAGGGTACCTGACTGTTCTGTACCTGCTTTTTTTGTCCCCGTTGCCAATTACACTGTATGGTATATTTACGCTCCTGCTTTTCAAAAATCCCCTTAACCATTAGTAGCGGTTCCCCGTGGCGAACGTTCTGTTGCTCCACACTACTAAACGCGCTTTTGGTGAACGAGAGATAGTAGATCGCATCGAGTAGGTTAGTCTTACCGCTGCCGTTTTCCCCCAGTATACAGTTAATCTGCGGCGAAAAATCGAGGTTGAGTTCTTCGTAATTCTTAAAGTTGAGTAGGTGGATTTTTTCCAGCCGCATAGGTTCTTTGTTCGAGTTTTTGTATTAATTTGCACGAGCGCAGTTACTCGGGTAAATGTACATATCAATTTAGCGATTGTGCATCCTTTTACTGAGTAATCCGGGATTTTTTAACAAAAGCTGGATTATCACGGTACCGTACCTGAACAGGATTGTCGCCTACTGCGTTACGTACCTGTAAGACGTTTATCTAAGCAAACAATTATGGCAGTTAGTACCAAAGAAAAGACTAATAAAAAATCAACTAAGAAGCGAGAGTTTTCTAAAGAAACCTATATGTGGTGGTACGAGACTATGTACCTGATGCGTCGCTTTGAGGAGAAAGCCGGACAGCAGTACGGCCGCCAGAAAATTCGTGGGTTTTGCCACTTATATATCGGACAGGAAGCTTGTGCTGCGGGTGCAGTTTCAGCATTACGCGATACCGATAGTTTTATTACCGCTTATCGTGATCATGCTCACCCCTTAGCCCTGGGTAGTGATCCGAAAGCAGTAATGGCGGAGCTATTTGCTAAGCAGACCGGTATCTCTAAGGGGAAAGGCGGCTCTATGCATATGTTTGATAAGGAGCGTAACTTCTACGGTGGTCACGGCATTGTCGGTGGACAAATTCCACTGGGAGCGGGTATTGCGTTCGCGGAGATGTATAAAGGCACTGATAACGTATGCGCCACTTTTATGGGCGATGGTGCCGTGCGGCAGGGATCGTTCCACGAAACCCTGAATATGGCAATGACCATGAAGATACCCGTTATCTTCATTATTGAAAACAACGGTTACGCGATGGGTACCTCGGTAGAGCGTACTAGTAACGTACAGGAGCTGTATACTTTAGGTGAAGCTTACGATATGCCTTCCTTCCCGGTAGATGCTATGAGCGTAGAGAATGTTCATATTGCTATGGAAGAAGCGGCGGAGCGAGCTCGTAAAGGCGATGGCCCTACGCTGTTAGAATTCCGCACCTATCGTTACAAAGGCCATTCTATTTCCGATCCGGCCAAATATCGCACCAAGGAGGAAGTGGAAGAATACAAGGAGCAAGACCCGATTGTGCAGTGTATGAAAGCCATTTTGGAGAAGGATTACGCTACGGAAGAAGAACTAAAGGCAATTGAGAAGAAAGTGAAAGATCAGGTAGAAGAGGCTATCAAGTTTGCCGATGAGTCTCCTTTCCCACCGGTAGAAGAAGCCCTACAGGATGTTTACATGCAGAAAGACTATCCGTTTATTCTGGATTAGAAATTCTTACCATGCAATTTTTTGCCGGAGCTCTTCATTGGGGTCCGGCTTTTTAATTACTGCATTTTCACTAGTATGGGAAACGCAAAGAATAGTTTTTCTGTTTACGAAAAAATTATTCTAACTTTGCAGCCCAAATTCAAGAATTATGGCGAATAGAGTTCGAGGTTCTCGTAGTAAGAAAGATGTTAGAGAAAGGGACAAGATGACCGCAACCGAAGAGTTGCTGGAAACCCCCGAAGCGCTTCAGGATCGGATTGTTGATACTGAAGAATACATTAAACAACACTCCACTCCGTTTATTATCGGAGCAGCAGCAATCGTGTTGGCGGTGGCCGGGTACTTTGGCTATCATTACTACCAAGATAGCCAGAACCAGACGGCCCAGGAAGAAATGTTTCAGGCGATCTACTACTTTGAGTCGGATAGCCTGAATGCGGCGCTGAACGGCGACGGTAATAACTACGGTTTTTTGGAAATCATCGACGAATTTGGCGGAACTGATGCGGCTAACTTGGCGCACTACTACTCTGGAATCATTGAGCTTCGGCAGGGTAACTACGAGTCGGCGATTGAGTATCTGGAAGATTTTGGGGCGAGCGACCTATTGGTGCAGGCGCAAGCCTACGCACTGATTGGCGATGCCTACATGGAACTGGGAGATCACCAGCAAGCCGCTAGCCAGTATGAGAAAGCAGCAGATTACAATACTAATCAATTCTTATCGCCTCAATATTTAGCCAAGGCCGGAGTAGCCTACGAGGCTGCTGGAGATTACGGCAGTGCCGCAGCTAGTTATCAGCGAATTATTGATGAGTTTCCGCAAGCTTATGAGTTTCAGGAGGCTCAAAAGCAACAAGCCCGCCTGGAAGCATTGGCTACGAAGTAGTATCATTAAAGCAAAATATGACTATTCAAAAGGATGAGGCCACCCCCGGCTTTGTCCTTTTTACTTTACACTAATATGGCCACTGTTAACCAAAATCTTAGCGAACACGACGCATCCCATCTGCCGAACATCTCGCAGCATCATTTTTCTATTGTAACGGCTGAGTGGAACCGCGAAATCACCCAACCCCTGTTGGAAGGTGCTATTAATACCTTATTGAAGCACGGAGCCCAGCAGAAGTTTATCCGCAGTAAGTGGGTGCCGGGTAGCTACGAACTCACCTTGGGTGCCCAATGGGAAGCGTCTCGTTCCAAAGTGGATGCGGTGATTTGCCTGGGTTGTGTCATTCAGGGTGAAACGCCCCATTTTGACTATATCTGCCAGTCGGTAGCGCAGGGTATTAAAGATGTGGCGCTTAAGTACAACAAACCGGTGATTTTTGGCGTACTTACTACCTTAGACCAGCAGCAGGCTCAGGAGCGTGCGGGCGGAAAGCACGGCAACAAAGGGGACGAAGCGGCGCTGACCGCTATCAAAATGTTGGGATTTGATGAACAATAAGAGCGTGGGGCTGGGAGTACGGAGCTGGAATTAGCATATTCATACCCCCTGCTCCTTGCGCCAAGCACCACGCAATTGAACAATCAGTAACTAACAATCAACTATCTATGAAAGTCTTAAAATTTGGCGGTACTTCGGTAGGCTCTCCCGAACGGATGCACCGGGTCGCTGAATTGATTACCCAGCAGCCCGAACCTAAGATAGTGGTCCTATCAGCTGTATCGGGTACCACTAATACTTTGGTGAAAATCAGTCAGGCTTTGCAACAAGGGCAAAAAAGAGAGGTGGGCCAGATCATTGCTGCGTTAGAAAAACACTACCAGGATTTTTACCAAGATTTACTCCCAGCGGAAGTTCATCAGGAAGGTGAACAAATAGTTGCCGCCCACTTTGAAGCACTGAAAGCCACTACGCAGGAGGCGTACAGTGCGGATGTAGAAAAGGAGATTTTAGCCCAGGGTGAGCTACTTTCTACCAAACTCTTTACGGCTTACCTAAAGTCCAAAGATATTCCAGTAGTACTACTGTCAGCACTGGAGTTTATGCGCATTGATGCTCATCAAGAGCCCAATAGTGCGTTTATCCGGAGTCAACTAACCGAGTTGCTGAGCAAACACCCAGAAGGCCAACTCTTCGTAACTCAGGGCTACATTTGTCTGAATAGCTACAACCGAATTGACAATCTGCAACGAGGTGGTAGCGACTATACCGCTTCCCTGGTTGGAGCGGCGGTAGGGGCTAAAGAAATTCAGATTTGGACTGATATTGACGGAATGCATAACAATGATCCACGTATTGTTAAAAAAACATTCCGGGTAGACGGGTTGTCGTTCAACGAGGCCGCCGAGCTGGCCTACTTCGGGGCCAAAATTTTGCATCCGTTTACCATCCGACCTGCTCAGCGAGCTAACATTCCGGTCCGATTGCTCAATACAATGGAACCTCAGGCACCCGGCACGCTGATCTCAGATCATCAGGAAGACCGGTCTATCACCGCGGTTGCCGCCAAAGACGGTATTACGGCCATTAAAATTAAATCATCGAGAATGCTGCTCGCCTACGGTTTCTTACGGAAGGTTTTTGAGGTATTCGAGAAGTATAAAACTCCTATTGACTTAATTACCACCTCGGAGGTAGGAATATCCCTGACAATAGACAATCAGAGTCACTTAGAAAATATTCAGCGCGAACTTGCTGCTTTTGGTGAAGTAGAGGTAGATACCGATCATACCATCGTATGCGTGGTAGGAAACATGCCGTTTCAGAAGGTGGGAGTGCTGAAGCAGATTGTAGATGCTATTGACGATATACCGATACGGATGCTCTCCTACGGTGGTAGTAAATTCAACATCTCACTGCTGATTGATAGTCGGTACAAAAATGAAACACTAAACCGGCTGAACGAACACATTTTCACTTTTCCTAATCCGTAAACCTTTATACCTTTCTGGTCCATCTAACCAAACTATCATGCGAATTTTTTTACTTGCTACAGGCTGCCTGTTCTTTTGTACCACTATTGCCTCCGCGCAGAACTTTCGAGGTTTAGATAAAAGCCCACTGGATATTGCCTACTATCCCGATAATTTTGCTCATGACCGTAAGTCCGGTGATGAAGCGGTGTTAAAAGTGATTTACAGCCGACCGCAACTGAAAGGAAGGGAGATGTTCGGCGAAAAAGTGCCCTACGGCAAAGTGTGGCGTACTGGGGCCAACGAAGCTACCGAAATTAAAGTCTACCAGGATATAACTATTGGCGAGAAGACCTTACCAGCGGGACAATATGCGGTGTTTACTATCCCGAACGAAGATGAGTGGACGGTCATCTTTAATTCAGCGCTAGACTACTGGGGCGCATACAGTTACGATGAATCACAGGATGTGCTACGGGCTACGGCTTCGGTAAGTTCGCTAGATGAGCCGGCAGAAGCGTTTACCATTCAGTTTGACGAGGCCGGAGGCGGAAACGTTGTGATGCGGATGGCCTGGGACCGGACTGTAGCCGAATTACCTATAATGATGAATAATGACTAGTGATGAATGAATAATACTACTGTAGTAGGGAAGAATGATGCAACTCTGGTATTAGTGTTTATTATATTCTTTTTCAATCATTACTCACTATTCATTATATTAGACAAAACTAATCATATGCCGAAGTATATTGATCCGAATCAGCGAGGCCGTTCGGCTGAGCTTTCTACCGTAGGGGAAGCGCTTAACCAATTGCTTGATACGTATCAACTCAAAGCCAAATACGAGCAAACCCAGCTTATTCAGTCCTGGGAGCGGCTGATGGGGCGTCCTATTGCCCGTCGAACCGACAAGCTATACATCAGTAACCGGGTACTGTACGTAAAATTGAATTCGGCACCGCTCAAGCAGGAGCTAAACATGTCCCGCTCTAAAATTCTAGCACTCTTTCTTCAGGAGTTTGGTGAAGCCATTGTGGATGATGTGGTCTTTATCTAGTCCGCTAACTGTCCGCCCCTAGCCCCTAATCGGCTCATCACACGATTACTAAAGCTATACCTGTCATAGGTTTAAAAAAATTGAGTTATATAGTAACATAATAGTTATGCATTCGTAATTGATAGTAATACTATTAATTTTTTGCTATGAAGCGACACAAATTCACACTGCCTCTGTTAGTCGGATTGATTTTTTTTGCCTGCGATGATGATGACAACGGGCCATCTTCTTCTGCTTCTGATCCTCAGCCCATTGCCACCGAGGAAGTAACCGGAAACTGGCGAGTCACGCTCTTCCGGGACGATAATGAAGATGAAACCGACGACTTTGCCGGACTTACTTTTGAGTTTCAAGATGATGGTGACCTGGTTATTTCCGATGGTAACCGTAACGCTACCGCCCAATGGTCAATTACCAATAATAATCGCCGTATTCAAATTGACCTGGATGATGATGACTTCAGCGTATTTGACGACCGCGACGAGCTAGATGACCTGGACGACGACTGGATAGTAGTAGAAAAAAGTGCCAACCTACTCTACCTTCGCGAAGAAGATGATGACGCTGAGCGGGACGAAGTACGTTTTGAGCGTATCTAATAGTTTATACCATATTCACTACTACCTACTGATTATCTTTTTATTCTAACAGAATCCTAGCATCTGGCTAGCAAATCCTCTCAAGTTAAGAAGGGAGTGAATCCGCTAGCAAACCTTAGCTTACTTAATGATCAGCTTTCACTCGTCCGAAATATTCTTTTCGGATACAATCACCTATGTTTTACTTAAATCTATCAATTATGAGAAGTGTGTCTTTAACGTCAAAATCACTATTAGTCTTAGCTCTTGTCTGCACATCGGTCATCGGCTACGCCCAAGACGAAACCGAACCTAAAACCTTATTCAATAATCCCGTTTCCCTATCGGAACTGGGCTTTTATATAAACCCAATCTACCAAATTGGTAACTTGGATGAGGCTACCGCTCATATCATGGGAGTTCGCGGTGGTGTGATGCTCAGCCCAAACCTAACAGTGGGTGGTGCTTACCACTGGACGCTCAACAATATTAGTCCTCAGAGCGAAGTGGTTGATAATTTGTATATGGATATGCGGTTGGGGGGAGCCTTTGTGGAGTATACGCTCTGGTCGAACCGGGTGCTTCACCTAACCTTCCCACTCATGGTTGGAATGGGTGAAGTAGAAATGGATTGGGAAACCGATATTGATACCGACACCAACCCCTACGGCGAAGAAAACTTCTTTTTCATAGAGCCATCGGCTCAGTTGGAAGTGAATATCATGCGCAACGTACGTCTTCATACTGGAGTAGCCTACCGTATTGTGGGTAATATGGACTATCGCCGCATGGACCAGGCTGATATTAATGGTTTGACAGGAGTAGTCGGTCTGAAATTTGGTGTCTTCCGATAACTACGGGTTTGGGGGAGGGAAAAACAGCGAGTGAAGTATCTTTGGCCCCCAATGCCTTGTTAGTTACTCATCTCGCAGACTATCTATTGGGTTTGCCAAGGCGGCTTTTACCGACTGATAACTGACAGTCAATAACGCAAGCGAAAAAAGCATGATTCCTGCGAAGGCGAAGGGCCAGACCTCTACGGATATTCGGTACGCGAAGCTACCAAGCCACTGCTGGATTAATACATATGCTAGAGGAACAGCTAGTAAAAACGAGTATACAATTAGACGAGAGAAACTGCTTGAGAGCAGTAGTACTATATCTTTCACGGAAGCCCCTAATACTTTTCTTATGCCAATTTCCTTAGTTCGTTGTTCAGCGATGTAGGTGATTAGACCCAGCAATCCAATACAGGCTACGAAAATAATTAGCCCGGTAAAGGTGGCTACGGCAACACTCATCCGCTGTTCAGTCTTAAAAAGGTCATTAAATTTTCTGTCCAGAAACGAATAGGTGAAGAGCGCTTCTTGGTTATGATTTTTCCAGGCCGATTCAATCAGACTGATCGTGTTGGGAATATTTTCGGCATTGATTCGTACCGATGCGTAATACGTCCAGTCGTCTCGATTATGATGAATAATGAGTGGAGTAATACTGCTGCGAAGGTGTTCAAAATTGAAGTTCTTCACAATACCTACTACTTCCAACTCATCGCCCCAAAATGTCTCAATAGTACTGCCTACTACCTGATCTATTCCCATCTGTTGAGCTGCTGCTTCGTTTAGCAGTGCTTCTTTACGGTCGCCGGGCTCTTCCCGTAAATTCCTGCCTTCTAGTAGTTGTAACTCATAAGCTTTCAGAAAGTCGGCATCAGCTCCTAGCCGTTTAGCTTGGTGTTTGGTTTCGCTACCCAGCTCCCGGTAGGTAGTAAATGCATCGAAGTGATCGCCAGGAGCGGTAGTACTAAAACTTATTGCTTCAACCTGGGGGTACTGCAACAAAGTCTTCCGGAAGGTCTGTCGGTTTTCCAGCGAGTGGGCGTTAGGTAGAAGTAGAACATTATCTTTGGTAAAGCCTACGTCTTTAGACTGCATAAACAACAGTTGTTGGTATACTAGCAAGGAACAGATAATGAGGGTAGTCGACACCCCGAACTGAAATATCACGAGGCCTCTTCTAAATTTTTCGGTATTGAGCCTACCCACCTGCCCCTTCAATACTTCCACCGGTTTAAATACAGAAAGATAAAACGCCGGATAAAGTCCTGCTAGTAGACTTACCAAAAGCGTTAGAAGTAATATAAAAAATAGCCAAGCTGGTTCTTGTAGTACCGATAGTGTAAGCGTCTTATTGGTCAAACTGCCGAAAGGTAGACGAAATATCTCGGTAAGGCCTAAGGCAATGAGCATGGCTAGTACCGTCATAAAGATGGACTCGCTCAAAAATTGCCCGATTAGTCGTTGGCGGGTAGTACCTAATGTCTTTCGAAGACCTACCTCCTTAGCCCGTTGAGCTGAGCGGGCAGTTGCCAGGTTGGTATAATTAATACAAGCAATCAGCATCATAAACAGACCGATCACTGAGAAAATATACACGTACTTCATATTTTCCTCAGTAACCAGATGAATGTCGGTAATAGGTACCAGGTAGTGTCCCAGGTAGTCTTGCTGGCTTTCGAGCGTAGCCATTGGCACCCCCAAACGTTCGTTCATCGCTGGCCATTCATATACCTTTTCCATTGCCAAGAAGTCGCTTTTTAACGATTCAGGAGAAACGCCTTCCTGTAAAATTACGTAGGTGAGAAATCCCGCCGGAAGCCAGAAACCATCTAGCCTCTCTATTCGCTCATGAGCTACGTTAGACATCACCACCCCAAAATCTAAATGTGAATTTGATGGTGGGTTCTCAGCGATTCCGGTCACGGTAAAATCTTCTCCCTCGGAAGTCAGTACTTGCCCTAGGGCAGGGTGTTGACCAGCATCAGCCTCTCCAAAGTAGGTGTCAGCTACACGTTGGGTTAAAACTATGCTTTGTGGATTGGTCAGTACGGTAGCTGGATCACCGGCTAGCAATTTGAAGCCAAAGAATTGAAAGAAGTTAGGATCACTACGGATGGTGGTTTGTTCACCTAGCAGCTCTGTTTTCTTTCGGTAGATGTAGGGATTAGGAAAATCTGTACGGATAGCCTGTACCACCTGTGGAATATTTTCCCGGATACCCTGAGCTAGTGCAGGGGCTACGTCCTCCATATCAAACTCTCGCTCTCCGGCCACAAATTTATGACGTACCCGGTACATTTGGTCTGCTTCCGGATGGAAGCGATCATAACTCAAATCATCAGCCACGTACAGCGCAATCAATAAGCAGCAGGTCAATCCTAATGATAGGCCAAGTACGTTGACTAGGGCGTAGAACCGCTGCTTTCGAAAATTCCGTAGTGCTACTGTAAAGTAGTTCTTTAGCATGACAAAGTGTGGTTAAGGGTAGATGGTGGATGGTACAAGGTCTGTCTATGTCTATGCCATCAACCTTTTCCCTGTACCTTATACCGTCTTTTATTCATTCCGCAAACTATCTACCGGGTTGGCCATAGCCGCCTTGATGGACTGGTAACTAACCGTAAGTAAAACGATAAGTAAAATAGATGCTAAGCTAGTGACAAAAGTAAGTACGTCAATCTCAATAGTGTAGGCAAAACTTCTCAGCCACTGCTGTATCAGATAGTAGGCCAGGGGTACGGCCAGGACAAAGGCTACAAATATCAGCTTGACAAACTCCCTGGAAAATAAGCCAACAATTTGCTGCACCGAAGCTCCCAGCACCTTTCGGATGCCGACTTCCTTGGTACGCCGCTCGGCTATAAACATCACTAGCCCGTACAAGCCTAAGCAGCTGATCAGAATAGCAATACCCGCAAACAATTGTGCCAATGAAAAAGTACGATCGTAGTCCTGGTAAAACCGGGCTACCCGGTCATCCAGAAACTCGTAGCGGAAATCGTACTCAGGATAGGTGTTTTTCCAAACCTGCTCCAGCCTATTAATGACATTGTGAACTTGAGCCATATCCACCTTCATGCTTAGGTTATTGTAATCCTTACTGCGATTAGTAATTAACAAAGGAGGAATTTTAGCGCTAAAATCTTGGGTATGGTAATCAGAAACTACTCCTACAATTGGTATCTCCTTATTCCAGATAGAAATGTACTTTCCTATAGCTTGCTCAGGGTTCTCCAGCCCCAATTCCTGCACAAATGATTCATTAACCACAAAACCACTACCGGAATCAGATGGAGTAAAAACGGAGCCAGCCAGTAGTTTCATACCGTAGGTAGTGAAGAAGTGCTGATCAGCAAAGTGCATGTTTGTCGCTCTTTCATTACTTCCATCTATTGAATAGCCACCTACATATACGTTGGAAGAAATTGCACTGGCCGACGAAAATGTCATATGCTTTACCGCGCTTTCTTCAGTCAATGCGGCTTCAAATCTTGCCCGGTGCTGAGCTTCTCTACTTCTTAAATTTACCGTCAGTACAGCCTCCTTATCAAAACCCAAGGGAGCATTCTTAACATAATCCAGTTGCTGGGCAATGACGAGAATACAAACAATGAATACCTGAGAGATGAAAAACTGGAATACAACTAACGCATGGCGTAGCGAAAATCTATTCTTATGTGCCACTACCGTAGTAGGCTTGAAGGCATGAACTGGTTTGAAACGTGATAACAACCAAGCGGGATAAAAACCAGCTAGATTTGCTATCAGCACAATCAGCAACGCCAAGAAAATAACACTACTCCAGCCAAATTGGATATTAATTGGCTGTAGGTGGGTGTATAACTTCTTCAACTGTAATAGTGCAAATTCAGCTAATCCGAAGGCTAAGGTTGATGCTAGTACGGTTACTAAAAGAGCTTCTCCTAGAAACGAGAAGATAATTTGTCGGCGACTGCTTCCCAAGGTCTTCCGCACTCCTATTTCTTTAGTTCTTTTGCTACTTACGGCAGTGGCTAGATTTATAAAATTCATGCAAGCCAGCATTACTAAAAGAATCGCCAATAATACTAGTCCTGAGAGAACATCTTTGGACATCTTCCGATGTGGAAAACTCCCAAATCTCTGATCGTAGTGTAGGCCAGACATTGGCTGTAAGTACAAGCCTGCTTTGAGTTTCTCAACTGTTTCTTGACCAACATACTTCTTCAAAAATGCTGAGAATCGACTACTCAATGCCGATGGATTTACTTCTTCAGCTAGTAATACAAATACGTTAAATTTTCCGTACCAAGCAGTCCAACTAGCTTCTGTATTGTCTGGCCTAGTACTGTATGATGCTAATAGTTCAAATTGAAAGTCCGTATTCTCTGGTATGTCCTGCATCACTCCAGTCACTTCCAGTACGTAGGACGTATCATATTCCGCGTAGGTAAAGGTCTCACCTAAAGCATAATCCTCCGAATTAAATAACTTTTTGTACAGCGATTGGGAAATTACTACTTCATTAGGCTGTTGAAGCACCATTTCTGGATTACCTGCTACGAGGGGAAAGTTGAAAAAAGAAAAGTAAGTATTTTCAGTAAAGGCTTCTTCTTCGTCAAGGAAAACTGTCTGCCCATCTATTCTTATCCTTCCATCGGTCTGTTCTAGAAGCAAAACCTCTTTTACATCCCCGGCAAAATCTTGCTGAAGAGCTTCGGGTAATGGTTTTGGTACAGTATTACTATACTGTATTTCACCTTCCTGCTCAAACGTGCTAGTAATACGGTAAATTCTATCTGCTTTCTCGTGAAAGTTATCGTAGCTCAATTCAAAGCTAACAATGAAGTAGATGATAATACTGCTGGCGATGCCAAGTGCTAAACCCAGCACATTGATCAGCGTATGCGATTTATTCTTCCACAAGTTCCGAAGGGCGACAGTTAGGTTATTTTTAAGCATAATTTATTAGAGGTTGACGGTCAAAGGTAGAGGGTAAAGGGTGCTGTACCATTGACCCTCTACCTTCTACCCTGAACCATATTCATTCGTTTCTAAGTGAGTCTACCGGGTTGGCTACGGCAGCCTTGATGGATTGATAGCTGACAGTGAGCAGGGCAATTAGCAGGGCCATTGTACCCGACAGCACGAAGGTAGATAGTCCGATGTTGGTGCGGTAGGCAAAATCGTTGAGCCACTGCTGTATAGCCCAGTAGGCCAAGGGGGTAGCCACGACAAACGCAATCAGGATGAGCCGGGTAAAGTCTTTGGATAGCAGTATTACAATATTCTTAACCGAAGCTCCCAGCACCTTACGAATACCAATTTCCTTATTACGTTGCTCCGCCATAAAGGCGGCCAGAGCCAATAGGCCCAAACAGGCAATCGCAATAGCCAGTAGCGAGAAGCCGCCAAAGATCATTCCGGTGCGCTCGTCGGCTTTGAACAGGGCATCAAAATCTTCGTCCAGAAAGCTGTAGTCGATAGGCATACCATCCGTGTGTTGCTTCCATTGCTCTTCAATAGTAGCGACGGTGCGAGGTAGATCATTGGAGGTGATGCTGATCTCAACGTAATTTTGCTGATCGGAAAGTACCAGTACCAAAGGTTCTACCTGGGAGTGCAACGATTGATAGTGATAATCTTCCACCACGCCCACTACCTTACCTTCAAACTCGCTGGCTACCATCACCGTACTGCCTATGGGCTGCGGAAGCCCTAAAGCCTTCACCGCCTGTTCGTTCAGGATGATGGCATAATTTGCCGAGTCGGCCGCGATAGTTCGCGAAAAGTTACGCCCCTCTTTAAGCTGAATGTTCATGGTGGGTAGGTAGTCGTGGCTCACCATCATACTGTTGAGTATCAGGGCATCTTCATCCCGGAAGGTTTCTCCTTCAATACTATCTACCCTCACGGCCGGGATAAAAACAGTCCCATTGTAACCGGCCAGGGGTGACACGTCGGTAAAACTCACTCCTTTTACTTCGCTTAAGCCGGTTAGGGCATTATAAAAGGCATCCTTGCTGTCTTCTAATGACTTACCATTGTCGAGCACTAGTACATTCTCTTTAGTAAAACCTAAGTCTTTATTACGGATGTACTGAAGCTGACGGTTTACCGCCAGGGTACAGACAATGAGTACAATAGAAATGGCAAACTGAAAGACGACCAGCGAGTTCCGCAGATAGACGTTTTTACTACCCGCCACCAATCGGCCCCGTAGTACCTGCATCGGGCGGAACCGGGTTAGGTAAAATGCTGGATAACTTCCGGCCAGTACTCCCACCAATATCCCTAATAAAATGACAGTAGGGATAAACCATAGTTCATGATAGGGGAGGTGAATCGGCTTGTCGGCAATCTGGCTGAATGGTATTCGCAGTAGCTCGGCCAATGCCAATGCCAGCAGGGTAGAAAACAGGCTCAATAACAGAGCCTCACCCAGAAACTGCCGGATTAATTCGGCCCGGAGAGAGCCCATCGTTTTACGGATGCCTACTTCCTTGGCTCGATCGGCCGAGCGGGCGGTAGCCAAGTTCATAAAATTGATACAGGCAATGAGTAGCGTAAATAACGCAATAGCTCCAAAGATATAGAGATACTTAACATCCCCGTTGGCCTCAAACTCCCCCCGCATGTGGGAGTGTAAGTGAATTTCAGTCATAGGCTGGGTGAACATTTCTACTGTGTAGCCCAGCTCCTGGAAGAGGTCATATTCGCCAAAATACTTTTTTAATAACTCTTCTGCCTGTACATCTACATTCTTAATACTGGCGTTTTCTTGCAGCAGAAAATAGGTGTAAGCATCAATGTTCCCCCAGTCGTCTATCTTGCTCGCAGGGTCAGAAAGGAAGGAGTATACAATATCAAACTTGAAGTGTGAGGTAGTAGGGACTTCCTCCATGATGCCCGTTACTTGAAAAACTTCGTCATCAATCAAAATTTGTTGCCCCACAGGGTTTTCATTCTGAAAGTATTTTTGAGATACTGCTTCGGTCATTACCACTGAATTGGGCTTTTGAAGCGTTGTTTCCGGGTTGCCTTGTAGCAAGGGGAAGTTGAATAGTTGAAAAAAACCAGAGTCAGCGGCTAGTATATTATCCTCCTTGATAGTAATGTCTCCCCTACGAAGTATCTTATTGCTGTGTTGATTCATCCTAACTGCCATTGCCACTTCCGTAATCTCTTCCGTAAATGGCTGCGACACTCCTGGGCTTACTCTTGCCCCTATAAAACCGCTTTCGCCCACTTCTACGTGCATTCCCAGTCGGTAGATACGGTCGGCGTTTCGGTGAAAGCGATCATAGCTCAGCTCATGTAGGATATACACGATGATTAATAGTGTACAGGCCATACCCAAGGCCAAACCAAAGATGTTAATACTAGTGTAAAAAGGGCGCTTACGTAAGTTGCGGAAGGCAATCGTTAAATAATTCCGTAGCATTATAAAAGTGAGTATGGTAAAAGATAACTACTGATTCTGTAACAATAGCTAATCCAAAAAGCTAAAATATATTAAGTAATTGTATATCAGGTATTTAACAATAAATGAAAACGTTATGGTGTTCGGTTATGATACACCCAGATGTTTGAAAATGCTACAGTGTATGAAGGCTAAATATGATCGAATTGATAAACAAGAATCATGAGCGAAAGACTGCGCATAAACTTAATGTTCGTTTAAGGCAATACCGTTTCCGTAACCAAGAAAACGGTCAAGAACTAGCTTGGATTAGTGAGTGATGATGAATGAATAATGATTAATGCTGAATTTCCATTACTCATCATTCATCGATCATTACTCATCACTCATTATTCATCCCGCAGGCTATCTACCGGGTTGGCCAACGCGGCTTTTATTGATTGGAAACTTACGGTGAACCAGGCAATAAGTACTGCGGCAATGCCTGCCAGTACAAAGATTCCTACCCCGATTTTGGCACGGTAAACAAAGTTTTCTAACCACTGTATGGCCAGCCAGTACGACACTGGTATGGCTACGACGAAAGCAATGAGTACCAAACGAAGGAAATCTTTAGAAAGCAGATAGGTGATTTGCTGCACTGAAGCTCCTAACACTTTGCGGATGCCGATCTCTTTGGTTCGTTGAGAAGCCACGAAAGAAGCCAGGCCCAGTAGTCCTAAACAGGCTACCAAAATGGCAAGTCCGGTAAAAACACTTAACACTTTTCCTAACCGTTGCTCTGCTCGAAATAGCCGGTCAAAATCCTGATCCAGAAATGAATAGACGAGCGGATTATCTGGTTCAAATTGTGCCCAAACTTCTTCTACCTGCTCAATCCCCTTGGATAAATCTTCCGCATTGAAGCGCACTGCTATACAATCGCTGATAAAACTTGGTGAGAAATTTCCGAAAGCGATGGGCTTTATCTGTTTGTAGAAGGATTGAGTATGAAAGTCTTTAATGATTCCCAGTACCTGCAATCGTTCTTCGTCGTCGGCTCCCCGGTTCTTGATAATGGTTTTCCCGATGGGATCGGTCAGACCAAGGAATCTTGCGGCTGCTTCGTTGAGCAGTACCCCTTCCCGGTCAGCAATTCGACCTGCCTCGAAGTTTCTGCCGCTTGCCAATTCCAACCCTAAAGTTGTCACGTAGTCGGAGTCAATCAGAAACCAATGCATGCCATCACCCTCGTTTGTTTTCTCTACATGAATATCACGGATGATCTGGTTAGGTTGAGAGGGCACTCCGGTGTTGAAACTGACATGCTTGATATTTGACTGGCTCAGGAGAGCGGATTTAAAGTCCAGCCAGCTATCCTGAATCTCTTTATCGTTCTTAATCACCAGCACATTCTCCCGGTCGTAGCCGAGGTCTTTGGTCTGAATAAACTGAAGCTGCTTCACTACCAAACCCGTAGTGATAATCAGACTAATGGACACGGCAAACTGAAAAACGATCAGCAAATTACGTAACTTTCCACTTCGCAAGGAGGTAGTTGTATTTCCTTTGAGGACTGCTGCTGGACGAAAAGCCGATAGGTAAAAGGCCGGATAACTGCCTGCTAACAGACCTACCAAGAAGACCCCAGCGGCCATGGAAAGTAACAGGATAGGATGATTCATCCAATCGAACGATAGTTCTTTACCGGTAAGTATGTTGAAGGGAACCCGCAGCACTTCTACCGTACCCAGGGCAAGTAGTCCCGCGATGAGCGTGATAAGCAGCGACTCAAATAAAAATTGTAGAATTAGGTGTTGGCGGGCCGAACCAAGTACTCTTCGCACCCCAACTTCTTTAGCTCGGCGACTAGCCTGAGCAGTAGATAGGTTCATAAAGTTGATGCAGGCCAACAGCAGGATAAGAACGGCTACCATTGATAAAGTGTACACCGTAGCAATATTTCCATTAGCCTGATGCTCACGCGATAGGTTAGAGTGTAGATGAATGTCGGTAACTGATTGTAATTGGTAGTGAAAATCAGTGCTTTCATCAGCTCTCAAACCAGAAGCATCTAGGGCGGGTTTGACGTGTTGCTCGACAATCTGATCTAGCTTACTAGCTAAACTAGCCATTCGCTCAGGGTTACCTGCTACATCTGGTTTTACTTTGAGGTAGGTATACAAAAAGTTCCAGCCCCATCCTCCATCAAGAAGTCCATCGTATCCGGTGGTGGGTACTAGCATATCGAAGGGAAAATGCGTAGCGGAGGGAGGATCAACTACTCCACTCACTACCCGAGCAGTACGATTGCCACCGAACAAAATTTCTTTGCCGAGTACTTCACCGCGTCCTACCGCGCCAGTTCCGAAGTAACGTTCCGCAGTAGCTTTGGTCAGTACTAGTGAGTTGGGGGCATCTAGTGCGCGCGTATCTCCGGCGATGATGTTAAAGTCCAGCACATCTAAAAAAGTAGAATCAGCAATGTAAATAGATGTTTCCCGGAAGACTTTTTCGGTTCCTTCGTCGGGTAAGCGCATCGTTGAATGGTTCCAGGAGAATACCCGAGCTACCGCTTCCACTTCGGGAATATCCTGCTCAATGATTGGGGCCAAGCGGGCGGGGGTAGTAGCCAGATGATAGAGCTTTCCACTGTTGGTGGTAATGCGAAACACCCGTTCGGCATCCTGATGAAACTGGTCGTAGCTAAGTTCGTCCATCACATACCAAGTGATGAAGAGGCTGGTAGCTAATCCCACTGCCAATCCTACCACGTTGATGGTGGTGTGGAACTTCTGCTTATAAGCGTGCCGTAAGGCGAGGGTGATGTATTTTTTTAACATAACTTTGTTCAATTAGCAATGTGCAATGTGCGGGGCACCCCGTGCAGTGAACAATTACCTTCCGCACAGCGTCCGTTGTACGTATAGAAGTAATCGCGCCCGACGCCCGGTTCATTGCTAATTGTTCACTGTACCGGGCCACGGCGGCATTGTTTAAATTATTCATTTCTCAAACTATCCACGGGGTTAGCTACAGCGGCTTTGATGGATTGATAACTGATCGTAAATAGGGTGATAGCTAATGCAGCTAAACCAGCCAGTAGGAATACCCAAAAGGAAATATCGGTGCGATAGGCAAAGTTTTGTAACCACTCTTGCATAGCGTAGTAGCCGATAGGAATGGCGACTAGCAGCGCGATGAGCATCAGCTTCACAAAGCTCTGCGAGAGCATACTGACAATGCTCGCTACCGATGCTCCTAGCACTTTCCGGATACCGATCTCTTTGGTGCGTTTCTCTACAGTGTAAGCTACCAGCCCTAGTAGGCCTAAGCAAGCAACAAGAATGGTAAGTCCAGTAAAAAGGGTAAACAGCCGACCCAGTTGCTGCTCCCACGCAAACATACTAGCAAAGTTTTGGTCTAAGAAGGAGTACTGTAATGGGGTTCCCTGCCCATAGGTCGTCCAAGCATCTTCTACTAACGCAATCACTGAGGCAGCTTTATTCGGGGCAATCCGTAGCGTAAGGTATGGGGCATCCACGTAATAGTTTTTGTCGTGATACAGAAACAAAGCAAAGGGATGAATAGGGTTATGTAGTGAAGTAGTGTTAAAATCCTCTACTACCCCAATCACCGTGAATTCCTGCACACAATTACCACAGGCTCCGGGATAGGTAATAACCTTACCGATAGGGTCCTCCAGTTGCAATTGCCGCACGGCAGTCTCGTTTAGTACTACGGCGGACGAATCAGACGGAAAATCACGTGAGAAGTAGCGCCCTTCCCGCATTTGTATCCCCATGGTGGCTAACCAGTCGTAGTCTCCTTGCAAAGCCGAAAGCAGAAAGTTCTCTTGGTCGCCTTCCCTCAATTGGTAGAAGTCGGTGTGGTCACCACTACCGGGTACTTCTGAAGATAAAGCGACGCTTGCCACTTCTGAGCGGTCGGCCAGCATTTGCTTTAAAGTAGCCAATTCTGACCCGGCTCGTTCGGCGCGTGAAACTACCAATACGTTTTCTTTATCAAACCCCAGATTTACCTGCTGCAAGTAGTCTAACTGTTGTTGCATCAGCAAGGTGCAGATAATCAGACTAATGGAAATAGCAAATTGTAGTACGACTAGCCCCTGTCGTAACCTGCCAGCTGACCGCCCGGTATTTATGGTTCCTTTTAGCACAGTAGCCGGCGAGAAGGCCGACAGATACAGGGCTGGGTAACTACCTGCTAACAAACCAACTACGAATGCAATACCTAATGCATACCCCAGCAGCGAAAGGCTAAGCGGTGGAAGGTATAAAGAGATGGTGGTTTCTAGCACCATCCGTGCTACTTCGGCCATACACAGTGCCAGCAGTAACGCTAGTGTTACGTACGTTAAAGACTCTACCAGAAACTGCCACTGAAGCTGCCTTTTTCGCGATCCGAGTGTTTTTCGGATGCCTACTTCCTTGGCTCGTTGGGTAGCCCGGGCAGTAGCCAAATTCATAAAGTTGATAGCGGCTACCAGCAACATTAGCACCGCCACAACGGCAAAAATGTACAGGTAATTTATATCGCCCAAACTGCCTAGCTGATTGCCAATATTGACGGAGTGTAGATAGACCTCAGTAAGTGGCTGGAAGGTAGGGAACCATCGCCCGCCCGTTGCTACAAAGTCCTGGTACGATGATCCAATGAACTGTTCTAACACCTTACTACCGTGCTGTTCAACCATCGCGGGCATCTTGGCCTCTAAGGCGGGTAGGTTAGCATCTTCATGTAGCAAAGCATAGGTAGTTACTTGGCACCAAATCCAGCTCCAATCAAAGCGCCTTTCCACCAGGTAGTGCCCGGTCATAGAGTATAGTATATCGAACTGAATGTGCGAATTTTGAGGTGGGGAGGCTACTACTCCCGTTACTTGACAGGGTATCTGGTATTCCCATAGTAATAAAGTCTTTCCAAGAGGCGACTGGTCTCCGAAGTACTTCTGAGCGATAGTCGGGGTGATTACAATACTATTAGGAGCCGTTAGGGCAGTAGCCGCATCGCCTTCCAGCAGTGGAAAGTCAAAAACCGTGAGAAAGGTAGAGTCTACCGATAAAATATCATCTTCATCAAAAGCGGCCTCTTGGTAGCGCACCATTGTGTTCCCTTCATGGTACACCCGAGTGGTAGCTTCTACCTCGGGGTAGTCGGTTACCAAACGATTGGCTACAGGCGGAGGTGTATTAGCACCAATGCCGGCTTCGCCGTTATAGTTATAGTCCAGATTAACTCGGTAGATACGATTGGCGTTC
>ERZ1740058.426-NODE-426-length-32831-cov-12.324048_pt1 | contig 32831 bp, 29 predicted proteins | sample MGYA00581745_ERZ1740058 | MGnify/ENA primary metagenome ERZ1740058 (study PRJEB43018, sample SAMN04849742) | marine metagenome | isolation source: floating plastic debris | place: Pacific Ocean | collected 2008-08-30 | study: EMG produced TPA metagenomics... | reverse complement strand
CGTCATTTTAAGTCTCCTGCTACCCGCTGGGTGGCCTCATGAATAATGCAGGCTAATCGCGGCGGCGGGCTTAAATTTTGCCTCAGAAATCCCTATCTAAACGGTTCAAGAACTGCTAGCCATGTCTTATCCATTGAAGCGTTCCGCGCTATGCTTAGGGCTATTATCATCGACTGTTCTGACAGTAGGAGCATGGCGGCGGAAAGCTCAGCCCGTTTAAAGAGCTGTGGGCGGCGGCATCTTAATTTTCCAAAGCGCCCGGCTTTAGCCGAGGTCATGTCTTGATTAGCCAAAAGAGCCATTGTCGAAAATATTATGGTTAACCTATTCAAAACTTTAGTAGCCACTGCTTGTGCCAGCATTGTTTGGGGCGGTGTGGCAGTGCGATTCGCCACGGCTGCGGCTCCCAGCACTGCGCCAGCCGAGTTGGTCAGCACATTGGCCGCAATTGAAGCAGCGGCCAATGCTCAAGATATTGAGCAACTGATGGCGCTCTATAGCAGTGATTTTGCGGGGCCAGACGGCTTTACTCGCGAGCAGTATCAAGCTACATTGAGCGAGTTTTGGACCCAGTATTCGACGTTGACTTATGACGTTGAACTGTTGTCTTGGGAGAATGAGGGGGTCGTTCTGGTTGCCGAAACTTTGACTACGGTTGCCGGCACCCGCCAAGTTGTCGATCGCCCGATGCAGCTCACAGCCGAAGTACGATCGCGCCAGCGCTATGCTGATGGGCAGCTGATATCGCAAGAAATTCTGACTGAAACTAGTCGGCTTACGTCTGGGCCCATGCCGCCGGAAGTCACCATCCAGCTAGAGCCTACTGTGCTGCCGGGGAGCCAGTTTCCGTTTGATGCGATCGTCGAGGCTCCCTTGGGCAATCGCTTGCTGTTGGGTCTCGCCTTTGACGAAGGTGTCACTGCCGAAGACTTTTTAACTCCCCGCCCAGTCGATTTGGAGGCCCTCTCGGCAGGCGGCTTATTCAAAATTGGCACTGCACCTAAGACCAACGACCAGCGCTGGATTTCTGCCGTGCTGGTACGCTCAGACGGCATGATAATCGATACTCGCAGGCTAAATGTACAGCGCTGAGCGTCAGCTTAACGCTGCTTGATGTCTCCGTGGGGCATCATACTGAGCAAACTATATGAGTCAAGATTGGTACTACCCATTTCCGCCGCTGTACCCAGGTACGCTGCTAAAGCGATACAAACGGTTTTTAGCAGACATTGAACTGGATACGGGAGAGACCATTACGGCGCACTGCCCGAATACTGGCCCCATGACCGGAGTATGTCACATCGGTGGCCGGGTAATGGTTTCTAAAAGCGATAATCCCAAACGCAAATTAGCCTACACGTGGGAAATCACCGAAGTCCACGACACAGTCCCGACTTGGGTCGGCACCAATACGGCGTTGCCTAACCGAGTTATTAAGTCGGCGCTGGAAGCCCATTTGTTTCCAGAGCTAGGCCGTTACAACAAGATTCGAGCTGAGGTGAAATATGGAGCCGAGGGCAAAAGCCGCATTGATTTTCTGCTACAGAGTGACGGCGATCGCCCCATCTATATTGAAGTCAAAAATACGACCTGGGCTAAACAAACGCTGGCGCTGTTTCCTGATACGGTCACTACGCGCGGTCAAAAACACCTGCGTGAAATGACTGATTTGCTGCCTGAAGCTCGCGCCATCATGCTCTATTTCATCAATCGCGGCGATTGTACTGCCTTTGCTCCTGGCGATGAAGCCGATCCAGACTATGGAAAACTCTTGCGACAGGCGATCGCGACTGGCGCCGAAGTCCTACCTTGTCGCTTCGACATTACCCCAGAAAAAATTCAGTATTTAGGCTTAGCAAATCTTGCTCTGTAGCTGTCAGAAAGAGTACAGATGTTTCTGTGGCCGCCTTCAGTAATCCAACTGATTTACAAAACTTTACGTTGGCCAGTATTTTGCAAGAAATTACTGAAAACGCGCGGGTTTTTAGCGAGCTTACTCAAAGACTGGCTATTTTCCACAAGCGCCCAAATACTTTCCCCAGGAAACCGCACTTTTCCACAGTTTATCCACAAGAGGATTTTTGAAATAGCTGATTTTTCATTAACTGAAAAAATGGCGTTTTCCACAAGTCCAGTTGATCTGATGCAGACATTTCATTCAAAATCTTTTTATGAATGAAGCTTGTAAACTGCTTGACTCAGTAAATATTAAAAAAATTAGAACTGCTGACAATACAAACGTTTCATTGACAGCTATGCCCCCTCTTGCTGCACAATGAAACGACTGACAGACAGCCAGTGAGCAAGTTCTCGCAGAGGCTTCATGGTTCTGCTGGAGTCAGCTTGAGGTGCAGGAAAACTTTGCGCTCAGCGTCTACAGAGGAAGAAATATACTTTATTAGGCAAGGCAGGGCCGTGGAGACGGAGAGCCGCATTCATGAATTACGCTCTCGTAATTAAAGCTTAGAAGATTTGCCCTCAGCAACTTTATTGAGCAAGTTAAGGAAGCGTTTTCGTAGAGTTTCTTCAGGCATCTACTGCATGTAGTCGTCACAAAGGATAACAATCCGTTGCGAGATTTTGTTGGCACTAAACCGCATTCATCTAGAGCACTAGCTTTCCTGTGATGGTAGTTGTTTGGCTTGAAATGCCTATTTCATCAGCAATATGGATACATTGCAGAGAATGCGTTAAGTCTGAACTTGTCAGTTTTGGCGTGGGCGATAAAAATTTTTCTTGAAAAATATCGACTTTTACTAAGGAGTGAACAATGCATCGTCGTATCAGCATGTTGTCCGAGATTCCCGAAGATTTACACCAGTCTTTAGCAGATTTTCTAGAGGTCCATCCTGATTGGGATCAGGATCGTGTTTTTTCCGCAGCGGTTTCTTTGTTTCTCTTGCAGAATGGCAGAAAGGATCAGACAACCTCCCGCATTTATCTAGATACTCTGTTTGATATGGCTGCTTAATCTAAACGGCTAACCTTTGCCCTTACTGAGGGACTGAAATCCCGGTGATTAGAGAATTTTAATCTCAATGATAACAGTCCCTTATGATATTTAAGAGCATATTTTGTGAAGCTATAAACTGCGTCCGCTAGCCATGGTTCTCCCGGTGAATAGCAGCAGTAAATAATTTTTTCGACTGAAAGTACCTTATCTTAATCGCCGTTTTTTTTAGCTGTAAGTCAACTGCAACAATTGCGTAGGTGCTCAATATTTTGTCGGTTGGGTGGCAGGAATAAGCCGCCATTACTACCACTGGTTGTGTTGCCTCAGCGACTCGGAAACCGCGACCCATCACGTATCGATGTGAAAATTCCCGGGTTTGATAACGCCGTTCTTTAGCAGTTGATAGGTATTACGGGTAAGGTCATTGGTGTTCTCAATAGAGAATCCGGCAGAGCGAAACTGCTCGGTGACGGGGGCAGTGGATCGGGAGTTAAGGTCGCCACCGAGAATAATTGGTCAATCGCCATAGCGATCGCGGCCAGTATCAGTTGACCTTCCTAGGGGCGCTTTGCGGTTTCTGTTTCGCCGCTTTCCAAATGGGTCGAAACAACCGTGACGGTTTAGTTCGCTTTTTGCTCAGTCATCGTTGTCCCGACCCCATCATCTTCCTCAACCGCTAGATGCACTCCTCTGCTCAGGGAACAATTACTCTGCAAATAGCGGTTGCTGGCGGCGATCGCGGGGGTTCAGCCGCTACCGTAGCACTGTTGAGAATTAGTACAAACGTTGCTACCGTAGTACCACCTGAGTGGGGAAATGGGCCTTGCAGAATGTGATGTGGGGACTGGTCGGATGGGTTCTAGGGGCGGCAATTGCCAGTCTCTGGTGGCAAACCCGGATGCAAACCGTACGGGCGCGAGCCCAAGCCGACATGGTGGCCGATCGCGCCAGTGCTTATGAGCGTGTGCAACAGCAGGAGCGCCAACTACAAGAGCTGCGGAACTTAGTTCAGGAGCGCGACCATCGTTTAGAAGCGCTGCAGTTGAGCTGGCAGCAGGAGGCTACCCAGCGAGCCACTGCCGAAGCCCAACTGGAGCAGGTGACGCAGATGCAGCAGCAGTTACAAACACGCGAGGCGCAACTGCAGCAGCTACAGGGACAACACGTCACTGCGCGATCGCAGTTGGCAGAACTGCAGGCGAGCCTGCAGCAAATCCAGTCCCTATCTCATGAAAAGCAGCGCCTGCTCGATCAATCCCAGCAGCGCCTAACCGACACTTTCAAAGCGCTTTCGGCAGAAGCGCTACAGCAAAATTCTCACTCATTCATGCAGTTAGCAGAGACCTTACTGGCGAAATTTCAGAGTCAGGCTCAGGGCGACTTGGGGCAGCGGCAGGCAGCGATCGCCGCTTTGGTGAATCCCTTGCAAACGTCGCTGCAGCAGGTGCACTCCCATCTGCAGGATTTAGAAACTGCCCGCACCGCCGCTTACAGTACCCTGACCGAACAAGTGAAATCTCTTGCCATCGCTCAAACGCAACTGCAGGGAGAAACTGCGAATTTGGTCAAGGCGCTGCGATCGCCTACTGTCCGAGGTCGCTGGGGCGAGATTCAGCTGCAGCGGGTGGTTGAAATCGCCGGGATGGTGGAATATTGCGACTTCTACCAGCAGGCATCCGTGACCACAGAAACCGGCAGGCTGCGCCCTGATATGGTGATCCAACTGCCGAATCAGCGCTCTATCATCGTGGATTCCAAAGCGCCGCTGCAGGCTTATCTGGAAGCGTTGGAAGTCAGTGACGGCGCGCAGAAGCGCGATCGCCTGCAGCACCATGCCCGCCAGATTCGTACCCATCTAACTCAGTTGGGCAGCAAAGGCTATTGGGAACAGTTTGCCACTGCCCCCGAATTTGTCGTGCTGTTTTTACCCGGAGAAACCTTTTTTAGTGCCGCGCTGGAGCAAGATCCGGGTCTTATTGAGTTTGGCGTGGAGCAGCGGGTCATTCTCGCTACTCCGACAACGCTGATTGCCCTACTGAAAGCGGTTGCTTATGGCTGGCGACAAGAGAAACTCGCCGAAAATGCTCAGCAAATCAGTGATCTGGGTAAGGAAATGTACGATCGCACCCAGACGCTGATCAGTCATGTCATAAAACTGCGCCGGGGTCTGGACAGCAGCGTTGATGCCTTTAACAAAGTGGTGGGATCGTTGGAGTCGCGAGTGCTGGTGACGGCCCGCAAATTCAAAGATTTGGGCGCCACAGCCGGCGAAGAACTTGACACTGTCGAAATGCTGGACAAGGTACCGCGCACTTTGACTTCCCCAGTCCTGCCGAACCAGAATAATGAACCGCCCTTTTCTTCCTAAAACCTGCCATGATTTAACACTGAAGGCGTTGATATAAAAACGGTTTCGCATCCACAATCGAAACTCTAGAATCGAAAATTGGTGTGAGATGTTTGGCGATCGCCATCAATTCCTTCTGTTGTTCCTTGATAGCATTGGTCTAGGGCCAGTCAGCGCCGCAAATCCTCTTTCTCAGTCGGTTCACACGCCGTTCTTGAGTCAGCTGCTGGGGACTGCTCTCGTGGAATCAATGATGATTGAAGCATCGGGCCTGCTGGCGAAGCCGATTGATGCTCGCTCAGGCATTCCTGGCTTGCTCCAGAGCGCCACTGGCCAAACTATGCTCTGCAAAGGCACCAAGGCAGCAGCGTTTCGTGGATGCCATCAGTCCGGATTTGCCAACGGTTCCTTGCGCTAGCTAATTGCCCCCCACAGCATTTTTCGGCAAATTCTGGCCCTCGGCGGCACCGTCACGTTGGCCAATCTACATTCACTTGCCACCTCCAGATAGAAGTTCCAAAGTTCAGCAGCGATGACCATCGAGCGGTCATCGAAGCCCTCTTGGCGGCTGCGATAGACCTGATGCCCTGCCATAGTGCTTGAGACCCGCAACGCATGCTCACAGACCACTCGCTCGCTGGCGAGCGCCCGATTGTCGGCCTGCTGCTGCCTGTAAGCTGCCCGCCTCACGGCTGTCTGTGGGGCACTTCGACATGCCCCCTCGTTGTGCAGTCCGAAAAAGCCCCGGTCTCCCTGGATCAGCACTTCATCGGTTCGAGCCCACCACCCGCTTTCAAGCATTAATCGTGCCGTCGGGCATAATCGTGCCGCGCAGGATTGTGCCGGTAAGCTTGACCATAACCCGATCGCCCACAGCAACTTTAGCCCCGCTTAGATCCGCTCCGCTTAAATCCGCTCCGCTCAGATCCGCGCCAATCAGATTGGCCCCGCGCAGGTTGGCATGGCTGAGATTAGCCTGCAGCAGATTAGCCCGAAACAAATTGGCGTTAGACAAATCGGCCCGATTGAGATTGACACCGTGTAAAAAGGCGTCTTGCAAGTCGGCATTGCCTAAATCTGCACTGCTTAGATTCCGCCCGGAAAAGTCTTTCTCTTTTAAGTTGGCGCCCCGCAAATTTGAACCGCTCAGATCAGGGTGCTGGCGCGACGAACGATAGGTGCCGCTGGCGGTTTGGCGTGATTCTGAACTGGCAGACCGATAATTAGAACTTGAGCCAGAGCGGCTAGTATTTACGGTGTAGCTGGGGCCGGTTGAGCGTCCTCCTGAAGCAGCATTACCCGAGCCGCTAGGTCGTGGTGTGGTGTAGTTGTTCCAACCATCATTAGCGTTGGAACGAGCAGCGCTGTTGCCATTGGTATAGCGATTGCTGTTAGGGTAGCGATTGCTGTAACTGGACTGTCTGGCATCGTTAGGCGACGAGGAAGCCGGGGCGCGATCGCTCGTTTGACCAGCTTGACTGTAAGTGCTGCTGCGAGAGTTAGCCTGATCGGAACGCGGAGCAGAACTGCTGTAGCGATTGCTATAGCTTGTTTGAGCATGACGTGCCTGATACGTCCGATAAGGATTTTGATAGGTTTGGCTAGCTGATTCTGCTGAACGATAGTAGGTTGACCGCTGCCGGTAACCGCCATTGCTGGCGGCACGACCATAGGGACGGGTGCGTGAGCGATAGGGACTGCCATTGTCAGTAGCGTTAGTAGCCGTGCTGGCAGCCGTCGTACCGACCTGAACATGGGTTCGTAATAAATCCCGGGCCTGATTGAGTTGCTTAATCTTTTCCTGGGCTTTTTCAACCAGGCGCAAGTTATCTTTTGGCAAGCGGTCAGGATGCCAGATAAACACCAAATCTTTGTAAGCCTGGTTGACTTCTTCTATCGAAGCTCCAGGCTCTAAATCGAGTATCCGATAGGCGGTATCTAGCTCTTGCATTCAGCTTCGCCAATGAGGTGCGTACTGCAACTGATGTACAGTTTCCAAACAGTTAGAAAATTTCAGCCCTTTTATTTTAGTGGGAATTGGCAGTGACAGAATAGTAACGATGGCTTCAGACTAAGCGCGAAAGTAATCATCTGGGGCTTTTTGCCGATTCGCTTAAGCATTCGTCAAACAACTTATCAAACGATGCTCCTCACAGTGAGCTGTCACATTTGGCTCTATGTATGAGCTCTGTCGACAAGCTCCATTGAAGTATCAAACTTTCACAAAGTCTCGTGACCGCTAAATTTTATCGCACATTAAACCACAGCTACTGGCAGAACCCGGACTACTCAGAAGCTCTATCACTATTTTTGACGCGATCGCTGCATAAAGTTTCTGGAGCGCGTCATCAACCCAGCTTCCGCCCTTTGTAGTGGGACATTCAGAATGGAGCTCAAAGCCCATGTCAAATAAGGTTTCAGACCTTAATGATGCCCTCGAACTACCTTGAAGTATTCCTAACAAGATTTGCTTGTGAGGACCTCAGCTTGAGGAAATTACTGAATTCCGCACATAGTCATTGTAAATATTCGCTGTGCCAGCTGAAAATGCGAGAAGTTGACTATGAGGAGCTCAGCTCGTTATCTTACTGGTTCTTACACGCGAGCTAGCGTAACTTGTTCTGGCTGGTCTTGGTACTTACCCCGACGGGTTTCATAGCTTACTTCACACTGCTCGCCCTCGAAGAACAGAAGCTGCACCACCCCTTCTTTGGCATAAATGCGACAGTCCGCGCTGGAAGAATTGGAAAATTCCAAAGTCAAGTGTCCTCGCCAGCCAGCCTCAGCCGGAGTCAGATTAGCGATAATGCCGCAGCGGGCATAGGTTGATTTACCAATACAAATCACGCTGATGTTGTCAGGCACTTGAATGCGCTCTAAGGCAACACCGAGGCCATAGGAATGAGCAGGCAAGATGAAATAGCTGCCGCTGGTATCGGTTTTTAGCGCTGTTGGCTCAAGATTATCAGGACTGAAGTGCTTGGGGTCAACTACAGTACCGGGAATGTGGCGAAAGATGCGAAATTCTGATGAGGATAGCCGAATGTCATAGCCGTAGGATGATAAGCCGTAGCTAATGACTGGACGAGTCCGACCAAGTTCACTCATATCGACCTGACGAATCAATTTAGGCTCGAAAGGCTGGATCAGCCCGTCTGCGGCTGTTTGAGTAATCCAAGCGTCATTTTTAATCATGATTTGCTCCTGAAAGATGGGGAGACGTTGCTGAAGGCAGCGTCAGCGGACAAGCATATCGGTACTGGCAGCTAGATTGAGTAATTTGGATTAAGGCATAAAGTGCCGGCGAAATTCAGTTACTTGGTCTGCGATCGCCAGTAGCGACTCCGGCATGTCTGGTCCGGTTAGAATCACATCAATCTGAGGCGGACGCTGCTGCAAAAAAGTCAGCACTGTGGCTTCAGAAATTAAGTCGAATTGAATAGCCAAACTTAGTTCATCCAGCACTATCAGAGAATATTTGCCCTGCATTGCAGCCGCTTCTGTATGTTGCCAAAGTTCCGCGATCGCCCTTTGCTCGGCCTCGGTGGCGTCAGCCACTTTGAGCGATCGCTGAATGTCAGGTCGCAACCACTCCAGCCCCTGACCAAATTGCATCGGTTGACCGGTGCCTTGACGAATGCCGCCTTTAAGAAACTGCGTCACCAAAACTGCATGCCCTTGTCCGGCGACTCGCATCGCCTGCACCATCACGTTGGCGAAGAAAGTACGGTGGGGTGAGGTAAACACCTGCACTGTCCCAGCAATGGCATGAAGCCAGGGATGATCTTTAGTGCGGACAGGCCGCTCTGGCGCTGGATGAGGAAAAGTAGCCCGAAGCTGTGAAACCATGTTTGGGGGCTGTGTTATTTCGGCAGGCTAAATATAGCGCAATTCTCCCAAAAGAAATGATAAAAACTCTATATATATAAATGTAGTTCAAAAAAACTATACTCCATGATACTGTCGATTGTCCGACTGGGAGCATCGATTTTTTGCCCTTTAGCCAAATAGCGGCGAAGGCGATCGCTCTGTCTGCATAAAAATTGGAACGAGATAATTCGCCAAAACCATGGCGATATGCGAGCGATCGCGTCGCTATTTTTAAGCGATCGTCCAAATGCCGTTATTTTTGAGCATTTACGCCTCAACAGCACAATTTTACGCCTCTGACTTATTCCAGTAGAGGCAGACACAAAAAATGGTTCACTCAAAGCTTACTGATGATCTTTGAGCCAGAAAATGCCGATAGATTAGCGTTAATGGATGGGTCGCAGCGATAACAAAACTCAATGGAATATGAACAGAACTGCTGCAATCGTATCCGAGCTTTGCCCCACCGCACCCACAATTTCGAGCCTGAACAAAGTAACATTCTCTGGATTAGGGAATGCAGCCTGATGCGCAAGTTTTAAGGAAAAAGGGCCACATTGAGTCTTGTACTTGACGTGAACTCAAAGGCGACGAACTCTTTTATGGAAAAGCGCTGCAGACATCAGACTTGACAGCACTGCAGCGCTCTTCGTATGGCGGTCTCTAAAGCGCCGTCTGGCCAAGCTCACCCGGCTGATCGACCCCTGACAGACCCGGTTCCATTGGTAGTGCTTGTTTGGTCATCACGGGTTTAGGAATCGCAATTGGTGGCTGGTCGAGCGCAATTTCCAAGGAATCTTCCGATGCACTGGAAGCCGATATCGTACCTCCGCCAAGGCGTTCAATTGGATTCAAGGCTCCCGAAAAAACGCCAATAACGGCAACCGCAGCAGCGGTCATTCCTGCCATGCAGGTCATCCGAAAGCGTCGATTAAGCCTACGGATAACCTGATCGGCAGCGTCACAAGGAGGATAATCCAACTGCGAATTAGAATTAAGCCCTTGAAAGCCCTGCCGCAACTGCAATAATCGCCGATACAAGCATTGCGCTTCTGGGTCTTTATCTAGCCAGGTTGCTACCAGCCGTCGTTCATCTGGTGAAACCTCACCGTCAAGATAAGCACTCAACAGCTCAAAGCGATCGCGCTTGGTAGCGTCCAAATCTCGGTAGTGGTTGGTGGCAGCATAGTCAAAACGACAAAGCGCCTGATGACTGGCACCAAATTTTGCACGAGGAGGTTGATAGCGTTCACTCATAGAGGATTCAACTTTTGCATTAAAACCAATAGGTACAAAGACGCCGTCACACCATACACAAGTTCCAAACTAGCTCAAGCTGAATTCAACGAAAGCTCATATTGAGCAAATCTGTAGCTTTACGCGTATGTCACCTGAGAGCGACGCTGTCGAAAATTCGTCATCGTCAAGAACTCTCAGCCACGGGTGATTTTCATCATAGTGGCATCGTCTTGGAGAAGCAGCACCCCTGGGATAAGAATTTCTGTTTGATTGTCAGGGTTGACTATGAGCTAACTCAATAACTCAGTTTTTAGGTAGAGATTTAAATCTTGTTGCAAACGCTGCCGAGCTCGGGCAATTCGCGACTTCACCGTGCCCAAAGAAGTGCCAGTGATATCGGCAATTTCCTCGTAGCTTAGACCCTGAATTTCGCGCAGCACAATAGTTGTCCGAAAGACCTCGGGTAGTCCAGCGATCGCCTGTTCCAGCTCCGCATAGAACTCTTGGGTCATAAGCGTATCGACCGGATTGGGTGCATCCGAAGGCACCTCCCAATCCATTTCGCCATCTGACAATTGACGTGGTGCATCTAATGAAAGCGGCGGCTGATGACGCTTACGCTTGCGCAACTCATCGTAAAACAAGTTGGTAGTAATGCGCCCAAGCCAACTCTTAAAGCGCTCCACCGTTTGCAGCTTGTGCAAGTTGCGATACACCCGAATCCAGACCTCCTGCGTTAAATCGGCGCGGTCAGACCAATCGGGGGCCAGGTGATATAACAATCGCTCAACATAGCTTTGATAACGCTTTACTAGCTCTGAAAAGGCCGCTTTATCAGGGCGACGCTGATCGCGACAGCGCTGAATCAAGTCATAGTTAGACAGCTGCGCAGGCGAGTCATTGCGCAACACCGACAGAGCAGAGCGGGCAGATGTCCACGGCGTAGAAAATGAATAACTCATAGATCCAGATACAGCAATTATGTGTGTGAGGAAAAGATAGAAGCTGACCCTATAAAGCTGAATTCTTTCACCAAGAAAGCTTTCAGTACTAACACGCGAATTTCTTAGAGTTTTACAGTGATTAGATTCACTTTAGGTTTACAGCGTGTGCCTATCGTTTTTGTGGCACAGTCTGTTGGATGATTGACTTTATAGAGTCTCTCTGGTCAAGTGTTGAGGGTATACTCAAGCCATAGCAACCGTCTCTGACCCATGCGTTATCTAGCCAAGGTAGAGCGCGCCTCTTTTTTAGGCAATGCTGTGCTGCAGTTGTTGGCACGGCAGATTGATGGATATCTTTGGGAGATGCTCCCTGATCGCGAAGCGCTGGAAGCTGACACAGCTTTGGGCGTTGGCAATGGTGCGATCGTGCTAATTGATCTAGATGAGCAGTCTGATCCTTCTAAGATTGTGGCAGTTGAGGATGTTGTCCCCTGGCTGCTAGATATCATTAAGCAGTTTTTGTCACAGGGAATTACACCAGACTTTTTAGCCAAGGAAGCAGAACGGGCTGAACAATGGCGGCAGTCATTGACGTTGGAAAGTCAGGAAGTTGAGCGGAGAGCGCTGGAAACTGCGGCTCGTCGGGACGAAATTCAAGAATTAGAGCGGCATTTGAAGACGGCCAGAGAAGAACTGGAGCGTCAAGAAGCTGATTTTTTGGCTCGTCAGAAAGAAATTGAGTAGTTTTGGCGCATCGCCCTCAGAACGCTTTTGCCAGCTGGCTGTAGATTTCATGCTTTTCTCTTCTCAGCTAGATTGACGATTGAATACTCCTGGCTATTCTTTTGAACTTCTTAAGGTTCTGGCTAATAATAAAGATCAAATTGTGCCGTTCTAAAATCAAATTCCGTGGTTGCTACATCTAAGACCTGTTCTCAGCCTACTATTTTAGGAATTGACCCGGGACGTCAAAAGTGCGGGCTGGCCGTAATGGGGCTTGATCGGAATTTATTTTATCGCTCGGTTGTGGCGTCTGATAATGTCCTAAGCACAATTGAAGAGTTGCAGCGGCAGTATCCAATTTCGCTAATTGTGATGGGTGATCAAACTGCGGCAAATGAGTGGAAAGGAAACCTGACTAAAATGCCGGAGCCGCTGCGGGTGGTTTTGGTGGATGAACGATATTCGTCGCTGGAAGCCCGCGATCGCTATTGGCAAATTCATCCCCCCAAAGGATTACAGCGGCTGTTGCCCCAAGGTTTACGACAGCCCAACGTGCCCATTGACGACATTGTGGCAATGCTGCTAATTGAGCGCTATCTTAGCCGGCTAACACAAGGGTAGGTGGGTGGCGGAGTGATGGGGTGTGAGAGTGTGAGGGAATAGGGTGGGTCGGCGGGGACGCCTGCCCGCAAGGCTTGGGTGGTGGGGAGGTTGGAGTACTCACCTTGCCGCGAGCTTAGAAGCGAGTGGGGTAACAAAGTAGGTAGCAGGTAGCAGGCAACTAAAAACCAAAAACTAAAAACCAAGAGCTGAACCTTGTTACGCTGTGCACTCTGAAAGCTGGCTACAGTCTGGCGCGGATGGTGAAGGAATAGTCGCCGCCAGCTTCGAGCTGATAATCACATTTTTCTAAGAAGCGACCAAGGGGTTCACGAATTAGCGCTCGGCCAAGAGACGGTTCAATTGTGAGGCCACCTTTGGGAAATTGCCACTGAAACTGCCAGACATAGTCATTGGCGTGGACTTCGCCTTCGAGGCGCCCCTGCTGCCATGATTGATACGTGATACGGACGTATGCCGTAGTTTCAGGTAAAGAACGGGAACGTGTCACAGGGCAAATGCCAAGCTTCAACAGCAAACCGGCGGTGACAAGGCAACCAATCGCTGCTTATCTCACCGCCTTAACAGCTAACATAGCGGCGTTGCCCCGTAGAAATCTACTCCTCTAGGCAATTAATTTTCAAGATTTGTCGATATTGTCAAGCCTATGGCTGCCATTATGAAAGATGGCAAATGATTTCCTTTGAAAGTGATAAATTGGTGGCTGCATGCTATTGCAGGCGCTGCCAATCGGCGGGCGTGTTGCAGTTGGCCAGCATGGCAATCGGCACATGGGGAATGGCGACTACCGGAGAGCGGGTTAGCCAGTGTTGGAATGATCGCTCTCCGGTAGCCAAATAATCCTGTAGAGCTGGCAAACAACTGCCCCGATAGAATCCACAAAGTGGTTCCCAACCGTTGGTAGTTTGGGGCACGTAGGCGATCGCGTCAGCCGGTAAGTCAGGCAGTGCTTGACACCATCGCTGTAAAGGCTCCGCCTCTAAATTAGGTAAATCACAAGCCAGTAGCAAAATCCAGTCGACAGTAATCGTGGACAAGGCCCGTTGAAAAGCGATTAACGGCCCCGCCGGGGGTAATTCGGGATTAGACATGGGTTCGTCTAACCACTGAGTCTCAGCCGGCAAATAGGCCTGATAGCGATCGCGATAGGGAGTCACGACCCAGACATCAGTCGAGAGCTTGTGGGCAACGTCCCAAGTGCGGCGCAGCAGCGTCACGCCGTCTTTTTTCAACAGGGCTTTATCCTGCCCCATTCGCTGACTGCGCCCGCCGGCCAAAATCACTGCTGCCAGTTTCATAATTCCGCTTCCCGATTGGCAACTTGTCCCAGCCAAATCACTAATAGCCGTTGATCATGTCATTAACGACGGGGCTGGCGATGGCGATTCGCCCAGACTAGTCCTCTGGCGAAATAAAGGCAGGCAGTCACCAACGCTAACAAAATGTAAAAGACGCGAATACTCCATCCGGTCACCTTAAACACCAGCGTGAATAAGCCGGGCTCCAGGCCGCTGAAGCGGGTCAACTCTGAGCGAAACCATTTATCTTCTTCGTCGATGCTTTGCAGGGCTCGCAAATCGGTTGGCAGAATGGGCACCTGTACCGTAAAGCGAAAGAACCCGAAGATGCCAGCATTGCCGGTGGCTTGTTTTAACAGGATGTTAGTCACTTGCTCAGCTTGAGCTGGCAATAGCTCAGACTGCACCGCCACCTGTTGCACCCAGAGATGATGGCGCACCCCGTAGCCGCTCATAAAAACTAAGGGAATGGCAATTATTAGGGGAAGCAACTTTACCCACAAGCCCTGACGACGAGGCAGCCAGATGGTGAAAGCACCCAAACTCACGCCGAGAATAGCAAAGACAATGACGTTGGTGACCTCCATCAGCTCTAAACTTTTGAGCAGACCACCAAAGATGGGCAGGTTGTAGACAAACATTTCCGATGCCCAAGCGATCGCTCCCTTGGCTGCCACCAGGCCAAAAATCAACAGCACAGTTGCGAAAATGTAGCGCAACACTTTGACCGATTTTGTCGCTGATCGAGTGTTTACTCTAGAGCCGGAATTGGAGGAAAGGCGAGTAGTCATGGCGCATGAGCGAAGTGAAACTGGGGCGGCAGGAAAGATGCCAGTTGGGGATTCAATAATGCTGAAATCCGCGTCAAAAAAGACTGACAGTGACTATCTGCATTTATGGGGAGGAGTTTAGGGCACTTTTGCCTGATGAATTGCAAAACTGCCACAGGCGGACTTGGCTGTGGTTGGCATCCACACAAACCGAACCGCATCGCGATCGCACCCAACTGCCTAGAGGGTACTTGAGATTATGGAAAATGGCCGATAATCCTGCCAAATTCCACCATTATTTTCACATTTTGGCCAAGCGCTTGGTTGATGGCAGAAATGACAGCAGTTAAGGAAAGTTCTGAAAAAGACATTATCTGAAAAACCGAGGGAGTAGATTGCGGTTGACGTCGGGAAACCCAACAAAATAGAGGCTTTGAGAGGGTTGGGTCTCGTTCCTCGACGCCGACCTACGAGAGGATATCCATTTCTGGAGAACGCCCAAGTAAAAAAAGCGATCGCGGTTTTATCAACTGCGATCGCCGAAATCCGGAGTACTAATGAAGGTCAGTTGACCGAACGATGGCTGCTACTGGTTCCAAGAAATTTGGTTTTCATAAAATGTCTGTACCGCCAGAACATTCGGCCAAAAGCTGTCGGCTTTGGTGATGTTGCCAGGAATATCAGTGACCCATTGCTCTTGAACAGCCTCGCTGTAGTTGAGATAGAGTTTCTCATCCACAATTGACCAAGCCCGCGGATCAATTGATGCCAGATTTCCTTCGCTTAGGGCTTTGGCACAATAGCCACCATACTGAGGCGCAAACGCTTCGGGATCAGCCATAAAGGCGGCTTTGTTGGCGGCACTGCTAAAGCGCCAAGTAGCACCATTCCACTCAAACTCATATTCAGCAACACCTGCTACGGCTTCGCCCTCGGTGAAATACGCCACTGGATCAGCGCCCCGAATAGCTAAGTTGCTGCTTTCTTCTACATAAATTTCGGCATGGGGTGGCTCGAAAGCTGAATCCACATCAGCCGCTGCGCAGGGAGCGGCCGCACAGGGATCAGCCGCACTGGGGTCGGCGGCACAAGGATCAGCGGCGCAGGGGTCTGCCGCACAAGGGTCGGCCGCACAGGGGTCGGCCGCACAAGGATCAGCCGCACAAGGATCAGCGGCGCAAGGGTCGGCCGCACAAGGATCAGCCGCACAGGGGTCGGCGGCGCAGGGGTTAGCCGCACAAGGGTCTGCCGCTGCACAAGGGTCTACTGCTGCACAGGGATCAGCCGCCGCACAGGGATTTTCAATGGTGGCCGCACAGGGATCAGCTTGCGCCGGGCTTGAGACCGTGGGCAAAGAAGCTGCGCTAATCGTCAGGGCAGCAGAAGCAACAAAAGCAGCTAGATACTTAACTTTCATAAGTTTTAATGGAGAAAACAGCGGTGGTGAGCAAGTTGTCGTTAGCTAGTCAGACAGGCTTAAGGGGACTGATAATGCCTAGCCAAACTGAATCCGGTAGCTCGATGATGGCGTGAGCGTGGTCATTGACCAGCACATGCTCACTAAACGGTGTTCAACTGAAGTCGCTCTGAAGAAGTTCTGAGAAAACGTTAAGAATCCAAATGTTCGACTGGGGATTTCAGGTTCTGGCTCAGCGTCGTGGATTGGTGGCGATCGCTATCCATGCCCCCAAACTCTGTGGCACCGGACTGGTTGTCGCTAGAGCACCGCTGCCACGGCCATATTTATCCAAGGGCTTGTCGCCCATATCGAGAGGTTTTGGCTAATCAGCGTAGACTCTCTCAAGACTACGACTGCTGATGTTGACATGGTTTATTACGGGCAAAAGCCGGCAACAAAATTGGGCAAGCTACCGTCAAGCCTCTCATACTGCGGTGTCCCATCTATCAGCTTGCCGTTGTGCAACACACTCATCTCGCCAATATTTTTGACCATGCTTCAAGCCATAAAATTTTTCACTCCATTGGGGCATCGTTGGTTGCGGCTTACCGTGATGGGACTTTTGGTCGCTAGCGCAATCGCGATCGCGCCGACTTTGACTGCCCATGAGACGGCTACTGCGATCGCTCAAAGTCGAGGCAGTCATCCGTTTGCCGGTCACAGCATTGTGTATGTGCAAACGGGCGATCGCTGGCGCGAAGCGTTTATTGCAGGGATTTCCAGTCGCGTTTCCCATGGGCAGGCTGCTTGGACCTACACCGTCAACTATTTAGATGCCGCTGGTGGTGGCGAAGCTAATATTCCCTCTGGTCGTCTGGCCACCATCGAAACGGCCCAGGCTCAAGGGCTGACTGCCAACGTTTACGATCTGTCAGCCGCCGCTGGCATCGAACAAATGTTGACAGCCCACAATGCGGCTCGCCAGGCAGTGGATGTGGCGGATTTAACTTGGTCAGCCGACCTCGCCGCCTATGCCCAGGAATGGGCCGAACAGCTCATACAGGCAGGCGGCAGTCTGCGCCATCGCCCGGCAGCTGATCGCGCTCAGTACAGCGTGGGTGAAAATCTGAGCAGTTCCCAATCATCAGCTGCGGGTGGAGCAATTCAGCATCCCAGCCGAGTAGTGGCCGCTTGGGTGGCCGAGCAGGCCGACTACGACTATGCCAGCAATAGTTGCGCCAGTGGCAAAATCTGTGGCCACTACACTCAAATTGTTTGGCGGGAAACAACAGAAGTGGGTTGCGGCGTGGCCCGCAATGACGATGCCACGCGAGAAGTGTGGGTCTGCAATTACTCGCCAGCCGGAAATTACATTGGGGAGCGCCCATATTGAAGCCAGGCTGTTGAGCCAACTGGGATTTTGGATTAATGAATTTATGAGGAATAGATAAAGAATAAACACAGGCGCTAAGCCGCTGACAGCACTTCTTATAAGGCTTAACTTTCAAGTCAGCCCCCGAGCTGCTCAATGAAAGCCTCGGAAAAGCTTAATAGGCAGCTATTTTTTACCTGATTGATAGCCAGTTGAATATTGTATGATGCCAACGCTTCGTCAAGGTCGCATCAACAAGGTAAACGGCAATCGAGAGAAGGTATGGGAGAGTTCCAAATTAACCCGGCTAAGGGTTCTGCAAAAGTGCCTCAGCTATGGGCGGTGTCTGTGATCGTGCCTGTCTTCAATGAGGAAGACGGAGTGGCGCAAACCCTGGACGAGCTGCAAAAAGTCTTAGCCCAAATGGAATATCCCTACGAATTGGTAGTGGTTGACGATGGATCGCGCGATCGCACCGCCGATATCCTATCTGCCCGCACCGATATTCAACTCTTGCAGCATCGCCGTAACCGGGGCTATGGAGCTGCTTTAAAGACCGGGATCGCCCATGCTAAATATCCCCTGGTGGCGATTACCGACGCTGATGGCACTTATCCCAATGACCGACTTTCAGAATTGATTGCCCTGGCGCAAGAAGCTGACATGGTAGTAGGAGCGCGCACTGGAGCCAACGTGACCTATTCCAAATTGCGCAGCATTCCCAAATATTTTCTAGGAGCGTTTGCGCAATGGATTGCCCAGCAGCCGATTCCTGATATCAACAGCGGTATGCGAGTTTTTCGCACCAGCGCAGTCAAAAAATTTCTCGGCATTTTGCCCGATACGTTCAGCTTTACGACGACCATTACTTTGGCCATGCTGACCAATAATTATGTGGTGCATTATCACCCGATTGATTACTTTCACCGCAAGGGACGCAGCAAAATCAAGCCAATTCGCGACACGCTGCGGTTTGTGCAGCTCATTTTGCGGACCGGCGTATACTTTGCTCCCTTGCGCATTTTTCTGCCGATCGCGGGCTTTTTCTTTGGCGCTTTTGGGGTCTCATTGGCGATCGATATCTTTGTGCTGCAAGACATCACCGATACAACGCTGCTGATGTTTGTCACAGCCATTCAAATTACTATCTTTGCTCTGCTAGCTGACATGATCGACAAGCGCACCACCCGTTTTTAGGCGCCCATGCGCATGGCTATGGGATAGGCGTGTGACGGTGATGGGGTGTATAGCCTGAAGGCATTCAAGAAAGGCGGAGCCTGCCTGGAGGGCTTTGGAGTGACGGGGTAGATGGGTGAATGGGGGAAGCTTGCTCGAAAAGATTGGATCGATAGCTTTGTGCTGCGGCTTTGCACAGGGTTTAACCCCACGCGCGGACAAGGCCAAACGATTTTGGCCTTCTGACTTCTGACCTCCGACTTCCAGCCTTAATCCAGTACCTTGATTCGTCCTCCCTGAATCGCATCAAATAAGCGGTTGATTTGCTGGCGTTCGCGATCATCAATGCTGCCGTCTGCCAGCACCAACTGAGATAAATTGCGATATTGCCGCTGAGTAATTTTTCTAGACATGAGCAACTGATCGACTAGTTTGACCAGTTCCTGAGTGCCGTCAAATGTTCCTGACACACTGTCCTCCTGGGCTTGCAACGATCTTCGTAGTTATCTTACGTCGAGTGCGCCTGGCTGAGGGGATCGCTAGACAAAAAGTTGTGCTGAGAATCGCTGTTCACGACCTCAACCGTTCCCTATTCGATCAAGCTGTCTTTAGTTGAAGGCGGTGGCAGTTGGCCCTAACTCCAGGTTTGATAACGCAACTCCCATAGTCCTGTCCGTTTTTTGGGCACGTTGTTAAGGGGCATTGAAGGGACCGGCTTTAATGACTTTGTCATCACAACCTGACTTAGCGATCGCCCAGGCTCGGCTGCAGAAAATCTGGGGATATTCCACCTTCCGACCACCGCAGGATACGGTTATTCGAGCTCTGCTCCAGCATCGAGATGCGCTGATCATCATGCCCACCGGGGGCGGCAAATCTTTGTGCTTTCAACTGCCAGCGCTGTTGCAAACAGGGTTGACCCTGGTAGTTTCGCCGCTCGTAGCGCTGATGGAAAATCAGGTGCAGGAACTGCGCGATCGCCGCCTGCCCGCCGCCACCCTGCACAGCGAACTGCCCAAGCGAGAGCAGTATCAAGCTCTCAAGCTGCTGGAACAGCAACGCCTTCGACTCCTCTATTTGTCGCCGGAAACCCTTTTAAGCCCGCCGATTTGGCAGCGGCTGACCCATCCCCATTTAGTCATTAACGGGCTAGTGCTGGATGAAGCTCATTGTTTGGTGCAGTGGGGCGACACCTTTCGTCCGGCCTATCGGCGGCTGGGGGCGGTGCGCCAGGCGCTGCAGGCTAGCAAAGTCAATCAGCCCCAGATTCCGATTGCGGCCTTTACCGCTACGGCTGATCCCCAAGCGCAAAAAGTTGTGCGCACCGTTTTACAGTTGCAATCGCCTCAAGTCATTACCATAAGCCCCTACCGAGCAAATCTGGAGCTGTCGGTGCAAACGGTCTGGACACCGCGAGGGCGTAAGCAGCGCCTATTGAACTTTGCACAACAGCATCGCCGACAAACTGGACTCGTTTACGTGCGCACTCGCCACGATAGTGAAGACCTCGCTGACTGGTTGCGTCGGCAGGGATATCGAGCGGTGGGCTATCATGCGGGGCTGCTGGCGAGCGATCGCCGCCAGCGGGAGCACGCCTGGATCAATAATCAGGTGCAGATTGTGGTGGCGACGAACGCTTTTGGCATGGGAGTGAATAAGCCTGATCTCCGATGGGTCTTGCACTATCACGTGCCAATGCTGCTCACAGAATATGTGCAAGAAATCGGTCGCGCTGGCCGTGATGGCCAGCCGGCACAGGCATTGGCCTTAGTCAGCGAACGTACTGGCTATTTTGATCCGACTGACCGACAGCGATCGCAGTTCTTCCAGGAACAGACTCGTAAAATGCAGCAGCGAGTGCGCCAACTCAGTCAGAAAATTCCTGCTGAAGGCAGTGTTGCCGCCGTGCAACAGCAGTTTAAAGAGGGAGCGATCGCGCTTTCTCTGCTGCATAGTCAAGGCCGCTTGCAGTGGCTTGATCCCTTTCACTATCGATTAGTAACGCCCCAGATAAACAAAGCTAACAGCGCCTCCACCGCTGATCAGGAAATGCCTCGATTTCTGCGGAGCCGTGACTGTCGCTGGCAAACCATCATTCATCAGTTTGGGTTTCGCCGCTCAGGACCGCAGCTCTGGCGTTGCGGACACTGCGACAATTGCCAAAGATAGACCGATTGACGGCCTTAGTGACTGGCTTAGTGAATCAGGAAGTCAGAAGTCGAACCAAAATTCAAAACGCAGTCCTCTTACTCCTCTTCTCACCTTGGAACGCAGCCCAACCGATACAATAGGGCTGCTGCCGAAGTTTAATCTTTCTATGGAAGTTATCCCTGCCATCGATTTGCTGGAAGGGCGCTGCGTGCGCCTTTATCAAGGTGACTACGAGCAGTCTCAGGTGTTTGACGATAATCCGGTTGAGGTGGCCCGCCGCTGGGCGGATGAAGGAGCCACCCGCTTGCACCTAGTCGATTTGGATGGCGCCAAAGCAGGCAAACCAGAAAATAGCCAGGCAATTGCAGCGATCGCGGCTGCCGTAAATATTCCTATTGAGGTGGGCGGTGGCCTACGCGAACGCGAACGCGTAGCAGCCCTCTTTAATTTAGGTGTGCGCTATGCCATTCTCGGGACGGCAGCCGTGGAAACGCCTGATTTAGTCAGCACCCTGAGCGCTGAATTTCCTGGACAAATTATTGTCGGAATTGATGCTCGTGATGGCAAAGTAGCTACTCGCGGCTGGTTAGAAACGTCTGAGATAGAGGCCATTGAACTGGCTCAAGCCATGGCCCAGCGAGGAGCGGCGGCGATTATCTACACCGATATTAAGCGCGATGGCACCCTGCAGGGGCCGAATTTGGCGGCACTGCGAGCGATCGCTGAAGCCACGACAATTCCTATCATCGCGTCTGGAGGCATGAGTTCTGTCGCCGACCTGCTGAGCCTACTGGCCCTGCAAAGGCTGGGGGTTAGCGGCGTCATCATTGGTCGAGCACTGTACACTGGCGACATTGTCCTCAAAGAAGCGCTGCGGGCGATCGGGCCCGGTCGCTGGCAAGACGTTCCGACTGATTTAGGGCCATCTTTTGCCTGAGCCACATCATCTTTTGATGACATGTCCTGACGCTTGCAGTCTCCAACTTCTCAGTCATTCAATTTTTATTGAAGGCCCAATCGGCGTTCAAACACATAGTCCAAGCGGCGCAACCTGCAGATAAGAGATAGATCGCCGGTTTCCCCACTGTTTTTAGTGTCAGAGAAAAGTTGTTGAATCGATGACTTTTTCCGTCCGAATCTCGCCGATCACCTGTATATTTCAGTTCAACCAGCAAGGGAGTTGCTTGAAAATAGCGGACCCAGCCGCCAGGGTTTGGCACTGCCAAGCCTTTACAGCCACCTTACGTTTTAAGTGAGTTGTTTGAGCGCAGACCCCCAACAGGCAAAGTTAGTGTTAAAAATTGCCCAGTCAGCAATCTACTGACTGGGCAAAAATGAAGTATTAAATTGACCTGTCAGAGCACTATGTGTCTTGCTCAGTATTCAGAGTCTCAATCTCTTGGCGCAGCGTTGACAATTCGAGAGTCAAAGCCTCTATCTCCGCCTGCACTGAGACGTCAACAACTGTGCTAGCTTGAGCTTCCACAGTTGCTTCAGACGCGGGAGGCGACACAAATGGATTCGGTATTTGCCCCATTTGATTCATCAGAGAGTCCACGGTTGCTCGCGCCTCGCGCTCAGCGTCAACCCCTTTGGCTTCTAATTCTTGCGTAAGCACCTCAAAGTCAGAAATATTGCCAAACTTTTCTTGAGAAGCTTGGGGATCACGCAGGGCATCGACCAAAGAAGCGGTTGCCCCTAAAGTTACGCGGAACCCTTTATGAATTGTCTCAGTCAAAGTATCTGGGTTCATATGAAGCTTTCGAACCTCCCAAATCTAATCAGTTTGCGACCTTTGTAGCGTCTTGATCTTAACGCGGAGTAGCTGAGGCAATATGCAGTCTTGAGAACTATTTAACTTCGGCGATCGCAGCCACCATTCTTGAAGTCATCAGCGATCGCGTTTCGTTTAATAAAGATATGGACAGGCCATAAAGCCCTGTCCGCCTACGTTAAGCTTCATCAAAAATTAATCTTTGATTACGATCTTTGATGCGTGCGGGTCCTTTTTATAAGTTCTCCATAATCGCACTGATATTTGATTGTAGATCTCGTGAATCGCGCCTAAGCCCCTAAGAATGTACCTTTTGACAGATACTCAACGGCTTGCTGGCCGTCCGTAAAAGTACGCATAAACTATTTGGCTATATATTTTTTAGGTAAATTCCCTTGGATTTTCCCTAGTTGAGAGTGGTAGTCAACTTGTTAATGCGGCTACAATTGTGTGAAGTAAATCACAGACTAGAACAACGGCATTGATTTACTGCAGATTTGAAGGTTTTTGTACAGCTTTAATGATGATGATTAGTCTTTGAAGACTGATTAGGTTAGCTAAATGTCCGTACCCAAATCTTGGTATGGATATTAGAGTGAACGCTTTTTTGACATCCTCACCCTGAGGTGGCAACAAAAACGAAGTGCTAAGCTGAACAAGCCTTATTGATTGAAAGCACCACGCACGAAGGAGCACGAGGGACGCGGCATGACTCAAGCTAAAGAATTGCTCGGAGCAATCAAACCACAGAATGAGTTGGAACTGCTAATTGATAGCGATAGCAACTCCTCCAAATTTGATGATTCGGGTGAAGTTGCTACAGCTAAAGCGCCCGCTAAGGCAGCTAAGGGTAAGACGACTCGTCGCAGTCAAACCAAGAAAAAGCATTACACAGAGGATTCGATTCGCCTTTATCTGCAAGAAATTGGCCGGATTCGTCTCTTACGAGCTGAAGAAGAAATTGAGCTGGCTCGTAAAATTGCCGATCTGTTAGAGCTAGAGCGCATTCGTGACGATTTGATGGATGGTCTTGATCATGAGCCTACTGATGCTGAGTGGGCAGAGGCCGTCGATATGCCTCTGCCGGCGTTTCAGAAGCGTTTGCACCTGGGGCGTCGGGCTAAGGACAAGATGGTGCAGTCTAACTTGCGCCTAGTGGTCTCCATTGCCAAAAAGTACATGAATCGCGGTCTTTCTTTCCAAGACCTGATTCAAGAAGGTAGCCTCGGCTTGATTCGAGCGGCTGAAAAGTTTGATCATGAAAAAGGGTATAAGTTTTCAACTTATGCCACTTGGTGGATTCGTCAGGCGATTACTCGAGCGATCGCTGACCAGTCCCGCACCATTCGTCTGCCGGTTCACCTCTACGAGACCATTTCTCGGATTAAGAAAACCACTAAGCTGTTGTCTCAAGAGCTAGGTCGCAAGCCAACCGAAGAAGAAATTGCAACCAGCATGGAGATGACCATCGAAAAGCTGCGATTTATTGCTAAGTCAGCTCAGCTGCCGATTTCTTTGGAAACGCCTATCGGTAAGGAAGAGGATTCTCGCTTAGGCGACTTTATCGAATCTGATGGAGAAACGCCTGAGGATGAAGTTTCTAAGAGTCTGCTGCGGGAAGATTTGGAAGGCGTGCTAGGTACGTTGAGCCCCCGTGAACGAGACGTTTTACGGCTGCGCTATGGCCTTGATGATGGCCGCATGAAGACGCTTGAAGAAATTGGTCAGACCTTCAATGTGACTCGTGAGCGTATTCGTCAAATTGAGGCGAAGGCGCTACGTAAGCTGCGCCATCCCAACCGCAATAGCGTATTAAAGGAATACATTCGCTAGAGCAACGTAGCCAACATAGGTTTAAATCAGCGGCTTTGAACAACAAGTTCAAGGCCGTTTTGTGTTGCAGATCTAGGTGCAAAAAATTGCTACCACGACACTTGGCCAAACCGGGATGGCGGCCAAAACCGGAAGCGGGCGATCCCGATCACATTATCTTGCGGTAAAGTGCCCCATACGTGGGAATCATTGCTGTCGTTGCGGTTGTCCCCCATCACGAACAGTCTTCCCGGCGGCACCGTAATGCTGCCCATCAAATAGTCTGGGGGTTCTAGCGTGTAGGGCTCTTGCAAAGCCTGGTTGTCAACGAGCACCTGATGGTTGGTAACGGTAACGGTTTCTCCAGGGGTGGCGATGACTCGCTTAATAAATGCCTGCTTCCCAGAATAGCCGTACTCCTGGAGCTGAGGTGGCGGCTCAAACACAACGATGTCTCCAAAGTGGGGCGGATGCAGCCGGGTGGAAAGCTTATCGACGAGGAGGCGATCGCCGACATGCAGCGTTGGCTCCATTGAGTTCGAGGGAATAAACCGCGGTTCAGCCACTACAAAGCGTAGAAAAACCGCAATGATTAAGGCGATCGCTAAGATGCGAATGTTTTCTGATTGTCCTTTCCACAAACGCTGCCAGAGCGGAGGCTGCGACACCGTCTCGGGCGATACCGAAGATTCGGCAGACTCATGGGGATCAGACTTCATAACAACCTAACACTTAGAACCGCGTCTCATACTCTAGCAAGACTCCTGTCCGTTCGCTAAAGTCTTCGTAGCTGGTGGTGCCCCGCAGCGTAAACTGATCGCTGATGCGATAGCGGGTGTTGAACTGGAACGGCGTATCGTTCGTTAGGACTTTCAGCACCGACACGGAAATATTGGAAGTAACGTCGAACCCAATTTCCCCGCCAATGTCTTCACCGTCATTAACGCCGCCAGAGCCTTCCGATACTTGAAAAATGCGAAATTCGCTAATCGGTACCGTATCTCCCAAAAAGTCTCTAACTGAGTTGAGCAACGCTGAACCCACAAACGTTCCGATGCCGGTCAAGGCATTGTCGCTGCCCAGGGCATCGAGGGCGCCAATGACGTTGCCGCTCAGAAGGGTAATGATTTCGGTGTCAGAGCGGGAGGGCGAGCTGCTGAGTTCCAGGTTGCGAGAGTCAGTGGTCAAATTCACTAATTCGCTAGCCCGACCGGTGTAGCGAGCCTGAATGCGGACTAACTGGTTCCCTTGCTGGGTTAGGCCAATATTCTCAATCGTATTGTCGGAAATTTCATTCTGCGGAAAGGGACTGGTTGTCAGCCCAATGCCGGCTGTCTCTGCGGGAATATCTGGAATGGCAGTTTGAAGGGTGACGTCTAGAAGCGGATCAAAGTCGCCACGGAATTCAGCCCGATCTCGATCACCAGCCAGCCTTAACGTTACCGCAAACAGCCCAACCCGACCTGCCGGCAATCGAATCACTCCATTCGGCTGCAGAGTTCTCAAGGTACCGTCGAGCCTCAGGCCACCGCGAGCATTGACGTTCAAAATATTGCCCTGAACGACATTGATATTGCGGTTGATGGCAAGGCGTAAATCATCAAATGTGAGGGGACCAAATAGCCTTTGGCGCTGGTTACGGCCAGGCTCCCTAACCGCTGCTGCAGTAGAAGTGTTGCCACCGCCTTCCGGTAGGGTAATGGTGCCATTCGCCAAGTCAATTTCACCGGTCAGCGCAGGGCCAGACAGCAAGCTACCCAATAGCTGGACTTCGCCATCAACTTCACCTTTGTAGAGTCCTTGGAGATCGAGGGCGATATTTTCTAAATCAACCGATAGGGGTTCATATGGCGCCGAATTTGGCGGCACTGGCGATGCTGCGGTGTCATCATCATCAGGCAGAGACTCTCCGGAGTCTTCTTCTGGCGGTGCTGCCGACGTATCTGAGGGCTGGGATAGTTCTAAGGGCTGGGATAGCGGGAATGCGCCCCGAGCTGAAAGCTGTCCTTCACTGAATTGTCCCGTTAGCCGCTCAACGACGATTAATTGATCAATTAAAGCGGTTGGATCAACGGGAACCAGGCGAATTCGTCCCGTTACATTGGTCATCGGCACGGGCAGGGCGCGGGCAGAAATCGTGGCATTGTCTAACTCAACCAATCCTTGAAACTGTCTTGGTAAAGGGTTGCTGGCCTGCAAATCACCTTCGACATCGAGAATGACCCGACCTTCACCGGATTCCCAGGCCACCTGCTGCGTGAATATGTTGAGCAGGGCCAATCCTTCATTGCGGACATTAGCTCTGAGGGAGTAGGTTTGATCAACCGGGTCAACATCGACAAACTGGAACCGATAAGGAACTCGTGCTGACACGGTGAGCGGATCATCGGAGCCAATCAGTGAAAGGCTTGTATCCAATGCAGCTCGGGCATTGACATATGAGAAGGTGGCTTCGGCATCGGCGATCGCCGTGCCGTTCAAGGTGCCATCAATTACTTCGAGTTCACCCTCTAAACGGGGATCGCCTAATCGGCCGCCTAAGGTGGAGGTGCTGTTTAACCGACCCTCTATATCAAACGGTAAATTGGCAAAATCTTCGATTTCATTGATTGGCAAATTGGCGATTTCCAGCACCATTTGGCGGTTTGCTGTGTCTTCAGGGGCAATGGAAAAATCGCCAGTTAGACTCACAAAAGCCGGCTCGCCCGCTTTCTCGGCGCTGAGGCGGAGGGGCGACAGGGTAACTAAGCCATTTTCATAGGTGCCTTGGGCCACCACCTGATCGGCGCTAATATCGGGCCCCCATTGCCAATCTTCGCCCGCTAGGTCGAAGTCAACTTGTAAATCTTCGGGCAGGGTGGCAGTTAAATTTACCTGACCGCTGAAGCGACCCTGAAGATCGCTCAGCGGCGGGGTTCTGGCTTCTTCGGCTTCAAACTCAGCGAGAATTTCACGCTCCGCAATTTCTGACAGTCGCCGTAGCTGATTGAGGAGCGTATCATTAGGATCGCCGACTGAAGTCGTGGCTAAGATCGCTTCTGCTTCTTCGGTAGAACGGGGAATAAACCCTTCATTTGGAGTAAAGCCCCGGCGCAAATCGGCGATCTCTTGAATTTTCAGAATTTCGAGCACGTCACGGAGTTCGCCTTCTTCCGTTGCTAGGGTTGCCACTAATTGGGGCGTCCGGTTGAAGCTATAGCGTCCATCCAGATTGTAGGCACGACTGGCAATCGCTTCGCCACGCTCGTTACGGTCGGCCATGATAATTTGCCCATTGTCGAGCTCGGCGACGCCATCGGCATAGCGGAAGCCGCCAAATAACCGATCAACGCCGTAGAAACCAATGCCTAGATTTTGCACATCAAACTGGCCAACGGTGGCAAAGTTCGTCAGATTGACGCTGGCGCTGGCAAACTCAATTTGCCCTCGCAAGGAGCCGTAGCGGGAAGAATCGGGAGGCAGGTTGAGCACCGAAATGGGGAAATTATAAAGCTGGGCCTGGAGCAGGTTACCGGCAGTTTCGGCCACAGCGATCGCTTCTCCGGCTCGAATGGTGGCGTCAAACTGTCGGGGCTGCGGCTGATAACTCGCCGAAATTTCGTCGGTTTCGCCAAAGACGCCTACGGTTAGACCGGTTTGAGTAGAGTAGGCAACGTCTCCGGTCAGCAGTGGTTCAAACTTCAAATCATTCAGGGCCAGGTTGGCCAAGGCTAAGTCACCGTTTAGATTGAGATTACTCGGGGTACCGGTCAGCCGCCCCTGGAAATCAGCTGCCCCTTCGAGTGCCAAAACGGGAGGTAACGGTAAGGGCAGCGAGGCCAAGGCATAGTTTTCCGCCAGGATGGCCAAATCAATGGCGCTAATGCTGGGGGCGCCTGGCCCCGACAAAAGCGGAGTCACTGTGCCGCTGGCAAACAGTCCCGCCGTTTCCAACCGCTCAACTTGGAGCACCTGACCATTCCAACCCACGCTAGCGGTAAGGGGGGCGGGCGATTGCCCCAAGGCAGGATTGAGCGCTCTAGCAGTGGCTAGTCCGTCGGATAACTGCACATTGGCCCGGCCCTGAATGCCCGCAGGCGTGAGGTCATCTAAATTGCCGGCTAGCTGAAAGGTGGCTTGTCCTGTGCCCCGTAGGTCAGCCGAGAGCTGCTGCAGCTGCAGGTTGTCGCCGCGACCGTCAGCCTGCCAGGCGCCATTGGCCAAACTAAAGTTGGTGTTAACGGTGCCACCGGCGATCGCTGCTGTGGCCACGCCATCCCCCCGAATGCCGGTCAGACTCAAATCATTCACATTGCCAGCGAACTGAGCATTGGCGGTCAAGCCCGCGATGGGCACCTGCGGTGCAAACTGCCGCACTGGAAAATTGCGCGTCTGCACAGTCGCATCCCAGTCCCCCCCCGCCAGCGCTAATTGGCTATTGAGCGTGCCGCCTCGCAACGTCACTGTAACGTCGCCATCGCCGGTAATGCCGGCCAGAGAGAAATTGTCAGTGCGACCCGCCAGCCGCACATCACCGCCCCCCGTTGCTCCCCGCAGCGCCGAGCTGAATATGCCTAACTGCAGTCCTGCGGCTGCGACATCTGCCGTCCATTGCCCTGCCCTCAAGGTGCCAACGCCAGACAAGGTGCCACCGGCAATCTCAGCATTTTGGAGGCGGACGGTGTTGGCTGCCACCTCAGCCGTTCCGCGCGTGGGGTAGGTACCATTGGGGGCGTTCCAAGTGACAACACCGTTTAGGTCATTGATGGGGCCAGAAATATCGGCATCGAGAGTCAGCGTACCAATTGAATAGTCGTCTGGCAGTCCATACAGGCGGGCGATCGCGTCGGCCTCCACATCGCGCCCCTGCAAGTCAAACGCGACCTGTATCGGTTTTGAGAACGTTAAGCCGCCCTCGCCGATGAGGCGACCACCGTCGCTTAGCTCTAGATCAATATTAGAGAATGTTAAAGCATCCCCAATAGCGAACATGACTCGACTGGCGGCGTTAGCAAACCTTACTTGATCTAGTCTCACAGTGTCGGTTGCAATCACCTGCCCAGAGATCACCGGCTCGTTTAGGGCTCCGGTGAGTTCAACTGCCTCCGCCCGAAAGGTGCCTTCAGCCTCAACCGGCAGACGGAAATTAAACGTATCGGCAATGTCTTCCAGGCTAGAGGGGGCAATCTCACCTTCGAGGTTGTAGCCGGTGCGAGTATCGATAAAGCCCCGTGCAGTAGTCGGTAGCGCTCCGTAATTGAACGTGGAGTCGTCGAAGGTGATGCGATTACCCTGTAATCGAACCTGAGTGTCAATGTCGGTAAAAGCGGTTTCGACGGCATTGAGCTGAACGGTGCCATCGGTCAGCTGAGCCGTACCGTTCAGCTCCAGCGCTGTTCGAGGGGCGATTTCAAGGCTGACATTGCCATCGAGAATGCCCGAGTCGATTGTCAAAGGTAGGGCTTGGGGAAGGCTTGCCAGCACGACCGGCGTCAGCACGCCTAAGTCAAGCTGCTGGGCCTGAATGACGGCATTGGCGCTCAGGGTAGACTCGACATCGGGAGGCGGATCATCGTCATAGTCGGGCTGTTGAACCACGCCGTTGGCCTCAAGCTGACCGGCCTCTCCAAAGCTGGCGCTGATGTCAAAGGCGATTTCTTGCGCTGCGATTTCAGACTCTTGATCGCGTAGGTCTACGGTGTCGACCTCTATGATCGCGATTGTTCCCTCAATCTCATCGATGGTTAGGGGAGCAATCGCTTCAGTTTGATCAGTGAAAGGCCGCGCGGTGACCTCGCCGTCTTCGATACCCAGCGTGGGGCTAATGCGAATGAAGGGGTCTTCGTCTTCATCTTCGTCTTCATCTTCGTCTACGAATTCCAAGTCAATCCATTCACCGGCGGCATCCTGCTCGATATAGGCGATCGGGTTCACCAACAAAATTTCAGGTCGAATGTGCCGGGTGATGAGCTGTAGCGGATTAAAGCGAATGTCGATCGCTTCTATGAAAACTTCGTCGGGGTCGTTCTCCGTCGGCGGGATTGCCGACTCGCCGAATCTGATCCCAGTCAGCGATACTCGCTCCACCTCGCCGAGGGAAACGGGCCGATCAAGGGCCTCGGTCAAAAAATCTGACGCCCAGGGAGACAGTCGCTCGTTGGCAAACACCCAGGCCCACCAGGCCCCCCCGGCGATGCCCAAAGTCGCGATCGCGCCCAGCGATAAGCCCGCCGTCGTCCAAATACGTCGCCGCTGCCTTTTCTCTGTCGACTGGGGCTCTGTAGACGGCCCATTACTCATGACCTATACACCTTACTTTTGATGACCAGCTACATTTTTGACAAAGCAAGACCGGCGATGCCATTAAGCTTAAGCGCTTTCTTCCCCAACAAAACATTACAGCATTTTCCTGCCGACACCGATGCCGCCAACCCTCGTTCAAGACTGCCGCAGACGTTTTGTCCCAGGGCGCTATACGAGGATGCTGCCAGCTAACCGACGGCTATATTGGGCGCGATCGCTAGCAGAAGCACGGCAAGTTTTCTGAGATCAATGGACTTGCTGAACCTAAGATACTTAAAATTAACGCTTGTGAATGATAGACGGATTAGAGACTTATGCAAGTCTACGTGCTGCTGTTTAACGCCGGGACTGACAACGAGGGAATTCATTCGTTACAAGCCAATGGCCGTAATACCGTCCTGATGTTTGAAGATGAAGATGACGCTACCCGTTTTGGCCTCATGTTAGAAGCCCAAGACTTTCCCACGCCTGAAGTAGAGGCCTTCGAGCAAGATGAGATTGAAGAATTTTGCCAAGAGGCTGGGTTTGATTTGCGCTTGATTCCAGCCGGATCGCTGATGGTGCCGCCTGACAATGCCGTGGCCGAAACCGACTGGCGGGAAGACGGCAGTCATGAAGCAGAGGAACCCCCCGGAGCGGACGAATCGCGGCTATCCAATGAAGAACTTAACGATATTCGTCAGCGCCTAGAAAAGCTGCTTTAACGAGAGGTAAAAGCTTAATTGAAAACTCAAACTTCATTTCTGAGGAGAAAGGCGAATGGCGCCGTCGTCAAGACTTACCGATGAGAGTTTGACTGATCGCGGTTATCTGCTGACTGAGCAGGCGAATCCCGCTAGTCAGCAGCTCGATCAGCTATCGCCGCTGGCCTTTGTGGATTTGGTCAATGCGGAAGACCATCAGACATTGACCGCGATCGCTGATGCCCGAGCCGATTTAGCCCAGGCGATTGACTTGATTGCCAAGGGCTGGCGTCAGGGGGGCCGCTTATTTTATGTGGGGGCAGGCACCAGTGGCCGCCTGGGCGTGCTGGATGCGTCGGAATGTCCGCCGACATTTTGCACGCCGCCAGAATTGGTGCAGGGCGTCATTGCCGGTGGCCCCGCAGCCTTAGTGCGGAGTTCTGAAGGATTAGAAGATATTGCTGAAGATGGCGCTGCCGTGATTCGCGATCGCCAAATCCAGGCGCCTGATGTGGTTGTGGGCATCACCGCGGGCGGCACCACCCCCTACGTTCACGGCGCGCTGCAGGCCGCTCAACAAACCGGGGCGACGGCTATTTTGATGACTTGTGTGCCCCGGGAGCAAGTGCCGGCTGACTACGACGGCGACATTCGGTTGCTGGTGGGGCCAGAAGTTCTGGCTGGGTCAACGCGCCTCAAGGCCGGTACGGCTACCAAAATGGCGCTCAATATTCTCTCTACTGGAGCGATGGTGCAGTTGGGAAAAGTGCACGACAATCGCATGGTCGATGTGTCGGTGACCAACGCCAAACTGCGCGATCGCGCCATCCGCATACTGTGCGACCTGGCGGATTTGGAGCGTTCCGCTGCGGCCACCCTACTAGACCAGAGTGGGCAGCAAGTTAAGCTGGCCCTCCTGATGCACTGGAGCGGGCTTCCCGCCCCTGAAGCCGCCAGGTGTCTCGCGCAGCACCAGGGCCATCTCAGAAACGCCCTCAAAAGCTGGAACTCGGCCTCTGAAGCTTAATGGTTGCTTCTGCCGGCTCGCGATCGCGAGCGTCAAAAAATTGGAAAGAGTCAGACATAAGCCGGGTTCTGTTTTTTCAGCCAGCGCTGAAAAGGCAATTATCTATCTGGGACGGCTGTTACCAGACGCCTCGTGCGGTACACCAAAAACGGGACAGGAAAAAGACCAACCCTTGCCCCTGCGACCTTGCTCCCAACCGGGGTTTACCGAGCCAGCACCTCTCGATGCTGCTGGTGCGCTCTTACCGCACCTTTGCACCCTTACCTGTGAAGGATGAAGAATAAAAGATGAAGGATGAACCTAGATTCTGCCTCTACCTTTTACCTGCTGCCTTTCATCGGCGGTATGTTTCTGTGGCACTCTCCTCACGGTCACCCGCACTGGGCGTTA
>ERZ1740058.425-NODE-425-length-32842-cov-12.077836_pt1 | contig 32842 bp, 29 predicted proteins | sample MGYA00581745_ERZ1740058 | MGnify/ENA primary metagenome ERZ1740058 (study PRJEB43018, sample SAMN04849742) | marine metagenome | isolation source: floating plastic debris | place: Pacific Ocean | collected 2008-08-30 | study: EMG produced TPA metagenomics... | reverse complement strand
GGATATTCTCATCCGCCCAGCTTAGTGGGTAAACTCTTTTCTGGAGATCTCCTAAAGTACCTGATGGGTGGCAGGGTGGTTGGGTGGCAGGGTAAGAGCGTGTGATAGGAAAGTTGTTAATTTGTACATTCCTCACAGGATTTTTTTCTTGACGTAACAACCTATCGACTGGCAGGTAATGCTGTCTTTGTGGCCTGAAACAAAGTCCGCAAGGATTCATCGTAACCGTCCCAACAACTACGCTGGCTGAGCGAAGTCGAAGCCAAAACCCAGCCAGAATGTCCCTAGCCCCTTTAGGGCGGCAAAGCCAACGACTCCGCTCAGGGAAAGTTACGATTCATCCAAATTGGCTTGGCGGCTGAGTTTGCGCAGCGTTCGATGCATTTCCGGCAGCCGGCTGAATACCGCTGAGGCCTTTAAAAACATTTTGTGGGGCAAGGCGGGAATGCCCGTGACGATTTCGCCTGGCGGCACATCACTATGAACTCCGGCCTTGGCGGTCGCGATCGCCCCATCGCCGATTTTGGCTTGATTAGAAATGCCTACTTGCCCAGCCAGGATGACTCGGTTGCCCACCGTCACGCCCCCGGCCATACCCACCTGAGCGGCCATCACAACTCCAGCCCCGATCTCACAGCCGTGGGCCACATGCACCATATTGTCGAGCTTTGTCCCTTGACGAATGCGAGTTTCTCCCACCGCCGGTCGATCAACGGTGGAATTGCAGCCAACTTCCACGCCGGCTTCCAACACGGTAATGCCGGACTGCTCCATTTTTTCCCATCCGGTGGCAGTGGGGACGAACCCAAACCCCTCGGAACCAATCGCAGCGCCACTGTGAATCACGCAGTCAGTACCGATTTGAGTGCGCTCATGAATCACGCAGTTGGCGTGTAGGATGACGCGATCGCCCAATACCACATCGGGATACACCACGACATTGGGATGAATGCAAACACCGTTACCAATTTTTACCCCAGCTTGGACCACGGCGTGGGCGCCAATGGCAACGTCTCTGCCCACCTGAGCCGACGGAGCAATAATCGCGGTGGGGTGAATTTCAGCCGACGGGTGAAACGGCTTGTAAAACAGACCAATTGCCCGGGCAAATCCTAGCCGGGGATCAGCAGCGCTAAGCCAGGCAATACCCTGCTCATTGGCCGCTGACTGCAAGGCTTCATCATTGGGTAGGATCAAAGCGCTAGCCGCCGTTTGCTCCACGTATTTAGCAAATTTTTCGCCTTCGATATAGCTTAGGGTTCCGGCAGCCGCAGTTTGTACGGCAGCGACTCCCTCAATCTCGGGATCGCGCTCTGGGAAAGCGGTCAGGCTTGAGGTCTTGGTGATCCCAATGCTTTGGGCGATCGCGCTGAACTGCATACCGATTCATTAAAAAAGGGCTACCCTAAGCTACCAGAAAGGCGACACACTCCACATGAGCAGTTTGTGGAAAAAAGTCTGCCGGCTGCACGCGCTGCAGGCGATAGCCTCCTTCGCCGCACAGTTGCTTAAGATCCCGGGCGAGAGTCGCCGGATTACAGCTCATGTAGGCAATGCGCTCGGGGTGTAATGTTATTAAGGCCTTGAGTACGCGATCGCTGCAGCCCTTTCGCGGGGGATCAAGCACCACGACATCAGGCTTTTGTCTCGGCAGCAAACTGACTACTCCCGGCAGTAGCTGATCGACTTGGCCGGCCCTGAACTTGACTGTCTGAATATTATTTAGCCGGGCATTTATGGTCGCCATCTCAACGGCAGCTGCCTGTACTTCTATCCCGAGGCAAAACTGCGATCGCTGTGCCATGGGCAGGGTCAGGGTCCCGATGCCGCAGTAGGCGTCTACCACAATTTCGGTACCCTGCAGCTGTAGCTCATCAAGAATCACCTGCAGCAGCCGTTCAGCCTGCTCGGTGTAGACCTGAAAAAACGTCGTGGGATAGATGTGAAAAGTTAAATCAGCGAAGCGCTCTTCCAAATACGGCTCTCCCGTTACTACACGAGTTTCCTTGCCCCAGATAGCGTTACCGGGCTTTGGATTAAGATTGACGCAAATTCCGGCTAAATCAGGAAACCGAGCTTGCCAATTAGCCGACTGCTCCTCAAGACCCGTTAAATTCCAAGTGGTGCTCACAAGGGTCAACAGTAGCTGCCCCGTACGCCGACCCACCCGCAGAGCTAAATGTCGTAGGGCGCCAGTACGCTGTTTTTCGTCATAAACTGACCAGCCACGAGCCTGGATATCACGTTTTATCTCTGCTAGCAGGGGATCAAGGCGATCGTCCTGGACCGGGCACTGATTAAGATTGACGATTTGATGGGAGCCGCGCCGAAAGTAGCCGGCCTTGACCTGTCCTCGAGCTGACATTCCTAGTGGATAGGTGACTTTGTTGCGATAGCTTAATGGATTTTCGGCTGCCAAAATCGGACTCATGGGCACATCAGCAAAATGACCAATACGTTCCAGCGCCCCCCTAACCTGCTGCTGTTTTGCCATCAGTTGTGCCCCATAGGCCACCGCCTGCCACTGACAGCCGCCACATTTGTCAGCCACGATGCACTGTGGGCGAACGCGATCGCTCGACGCCGCCAAAACTTCGATCAATTGCCCTCGCCCATACGCCGACTTTGCGAAGACCAGGCGGGTTTTGATGCGATCGCCCGGCACCGTATTGGGCACAAATACCACACGATTGTCCCAACGCCCAATCCCATCGCCTTCGCTGCTGAGGTCGGTAATGTCAAGCTGTAGGGTTTGTCCCTGTTGCCATTGAGCCATAGAGATGAGGTGATGACAGGTTGAATAAATTAAAGATCAGGTAAAGGATTAGCAGAAAAGAATTGATCGCTTGTAAAGCGCCATGAGGCCCTGCGAACGCTCCGCTAAAGCTTTGCGAAAGCGCAACATCATGCACCGCGATCGAATATTTTTCATACTAAGAAATTTTCCAAAACCCAATTCTATGACCACCGCTGCTTCTGCCATAGAATTGAATCAGTCGCTTCGTGGGCAAATGTGATGATTGATCGCTCCTTAATGTATCAAGAGTCTTATTTTGTACTGCTCATGCCTGGAATGGCGGAAGAAATTTTGACGGCTGAAGAACTGCGGCAGCGACTGGAGGAAATTCTGAGCGATCGCCAAGCCAATTTACCTCGTGATTTGGCGAAGTTCCGCACCGTAGCTGAACAAGTGCAATACCTAATTGATAACGCCTGTGATTTTGAACTGGAGCCTGGTCAAACAGTGCAGTGGTTTGCTATTCGCTTGGAAAAGTGAACGGCAATCGTGACAACAGGAGCGATCGGCTTTGGATTAATGGCACTAAAGGGTGATCGTAGCCGCCTGCAAAAGCTCAGTTCCTCTCAGTTGGTGGAATGCCTTCCAGTTCCATAATTTTCGGTTGTGCGCTTTAAGGATGCCTGGCATCATGTCCTGCTCGCTCATAAGCTATGTGCCCTAAAAACCCTTGTGATAGATGGCGAATATTGTGTGCTCCCTGAGCAACGTGATTTAAAAGTCACAATCACCGTACCTGATTCTTTAAATAAATCTGTATAAGTTCAGCATCAAATGTGAATTAAATCACAAAGACTGCTGATGCAAATTACTTAATTAAACTCACAGTCCGCGAAACCGCTGACTCCTAAAAGGTGCTTTTAGGTGTTCCAACAGTAATTCCATAATTAATACCGAGGCATCAATTAATACACAGAGCCTAGATTAAGAACTGAGATAGTGCTGACGATCTGGATTTTTCTAAATCACCCTGCCTCAGATCAAAGCTCGCAGTGGACTTTACACCTCTGGATAGCTTCAAGCCTGTCAACAGTCAAAGGTAACTTTTATTCTCTGTTGATGCTTTCAACTAAAGAATCAGGAACGTTCTAGAAATGGTCAACCTCGAAACTACTGTCGAAAACATTTTTGCCACGCGCCGTATTACTCGATATGACCAAAAATTGCTGATGGTTTTATTTGCTCAAAATAATCTGTCTTCAAAAGACAAGGATTTACTCGACAGGGTCTATGAAGCCTTAAATCAGGGAAGATTGCGAGTAGTTGACTGAAGCTGATCTGACCATAACTAACGTCAAGAAGAGGGGAAGTTCAGCAGGTTAGATGCAGCGTTTCTAGTAGTGGGCGGTCATGAGGAAGCGACGACAGATGACCAGCCGCGATCGCCACTGCCCCTTCACCGCTGATTTAAGCAGTGTCGACAAAAGCAATAAATACTTCTGCCTATCTTTTAATTGGACTTATGTATGGCTCTCTTATGTCCCTAAAGCTGCAAAGGCTTAAACCTGACCTCACCATATCTGAACATTAAGGGGCCAAAGTCAGGTGTCACGGGGTAAATCCTGCTTAAACGTCTTCGCCAAGACCCCATGAGTCTTTTGCCTAGCTGGGTTACATCATGCTGGCCTAAGTCGAAATAATGGCTGAAAATAAAATTTAGCGATACTGGCGCGGAGCGATCGCATCTGCGATATAGTCATGCTGTCAAGAGGCCGCTGCTGATTGTTAGCGCTGGTCTCCCGCCTAGCAAAAAGGAGTCATGCCTTGGCAGCGCAACGCAAGGGCTCATCTCCCAGAGTATTAGCGGTGCTTAACGGTAAAGGGGGGGTCGGCAAAACGACTACTGCCGTTAACCTCGCGGCCATTTTGTCCGAATCGCAATCGGTCTTATTGGTAGATGCCGATCCACAAGCTTCAGCCAGTTGGTGGGTATCACGTAATCCCCGCCCCATGACGTTTGATATCACAACTGAGACAGATGCCGCCTTACTAGGCAAACTAAAGAAGGTGGATGATTATGCTCTGATTGTGGTGGATACTCCTCCAGCCTTAAATTCAGAGGCGTTGGCGGCGGTTGTGCCCGTGGCCGACTATATTTTGTTGCCCACGCCACCGGCTCCGATGGACTTGGCGGCGCTGATCAACACCATCAAGACGGCGATCGCTCCGGCTGGTATTGCCCATCGCGTACTATTCACGAAGGTGGACTCTCGTAGCCTGGCCGAAGCCGTTGATGCACAGCAAACGCTTAACAGCCTGCAAATTCCAGCCTGTGAAACTGTGATTCGTACCTATAAGGCCCATGAGCGGGCAGCCCTACAGGGCATCCCCATCACTGAATGGCGCGGAGCTAATGTTAAAGAAGCCCAAGCCGATTACTACCGCGTCGCCCAAGAAGTACAGCAAGACTGGAGCCAATCATGACTAAAAAGAATCTATCGGACTTGCTGAAAGAAGAGGCTAATGGCTCGTCCGAATCATCTGATGCGGCTAAACCGGCGGCTCGTGCTGCAACCACAAAAGCCACAACTGCCAAAAAGTCTTCGACAAATACAAAAACCACTTCGACACAAAATACCTCCACCCGCTCGAAGTCTTCTAAGGCTACCAGTTCTCGCAAAAGCACTACCAGGTCTGCCAGTAGCCGCAGCATCACCAAGGCTGACTTAGAAAAGCAAGTAAAACAGCTGACGGCGGCTCTGCAAACCGCTCAAGCTAAGGAGACCAAGTTAGACAAGCAGGTCGAGGACCTACAGGCAGATTTGAAAGAACAGCAAGATCGTCTGTTCGAGCTCAAAGATACGTTGGAGCGAGCTGAAGGCGCTGCCAAGGCCCATGACACTAAGCTGCAGCAAGTTACTGAAGAGCTAGAGGAAGCCAAAGCCCTGATTTTGAAATTGTCGGCTGCCGCTGAAGCGGAGCCAACGGCAGCACCAGCAGTCTCGACTGCGACTCCAGAGCTTGAAAGTAAATCGAGTCTAGCCGTTCAAGCACGGCCGACCTACGGTGGTGATATTTATCGGGGGCAGCGATTGCCCGTCCGCAAAACTAGCAATCGTGACATTTCTAGCGGTCGCCGGCTGCCAGCTCACAAAAATGTGCCCGACTATGCAATTGATCATGGAGAACAGAAAAACAAAATGCTCTCCGATGACGAAATTGGCTGGGTCGATTAGAGTGTGTTTTCAACCGGTTCATGCCGATGCTTGAGCCCTATGACCGAATGACTTACCGTCTCCTCCTGAAGGAAAGTGAAGACGGCTTTACATCACGCATCACGATTGTGCTGGCATTACTCAACGGGTCGTAGCCGCGCCACCTTTAATAAAAATTGTCCCGACCCCTGACCAGCATAGGAACGCACTCGCACGGTGTAGGTTCCACTCTGGGTAATACGAGCAAACAATAGAGAATTGGTGGTGCCGTCAGGGCCATCATCGTTTTCGCCCACGGTAGTGCCATCTGGACCGAGTAGCGTTACCAGCGTGTCAAACTCTTCGGAAATTAAGTCGATTGCAACTTGGTCACCATCTTCTAACCGCACAATGTAGTCCCGCGCATAGCCGCCCACCCCAGTTGGAATATCGCTTTCCGACAGTACATCGGAAATTTCTCGACTATCGGGCATTTGAATGGGGCTGTAAATGGCATTTTGGGCCTGGGCACTGACCGCAGAAAGCCCCAGAGTACTGAACAACGCAACAGGCATCCAAAACCAGGAACGAACGGAGCGAGATAACTTCATAGGTATCGTAGTGGGGAAGTTTCGTGTGTCATTATGGCTCAGGTTTGTCCAGTTGCGACGATAACTCCTGATGGAGATCACATTTGCCGACCATGACTCCGACAAACTTGCCCACAATCCCTCAGAGACCGAATTTTTTAAGAGACAATGGCACTAACCCGGTCTCAAGGAGTTTTTTACTGTGTCAGAAGCATCAAACTCTCCAGACAATCCTGTACCCTCCCAGTCATCAGCGGCTGACCTAGAATCGGCGTTAGACGATAACAGCGATGAATCTCCAAAATCAGAAGCTGCCGCTGTGGAAGCGACCCAAGTCACAGAGGAACTCATGTCTGCCGACTCTGCTGAGACTGGCTGGACAGAGGATAGTGGCTATCAGACTGCAGCTCCGCCGTCACGCCCCGATGAGGAGAACCTAGCTGAGCCCGATGCTGACTGGGACGACGCCTCCCTTGACTGGACGGATGACCTGACAGAGACTGTGGCGGAAATGCCCCAACCGACCACAACCCAAGAAGCTTTAGCTTGGATGCAGCCGACTTGGCAAAGATTTCAGCAGATTTGGCGCCGATTAATTTTGGGGGTGCGCAGGCGGATTCCAGCGGCGGCAAACCTTTCTGATAAGGTGCTCAGCACCCTTATCATTGGCACTCTAGTGCTGTTATTAATTTTGTTGAACAGCGTGCGGCAGCCGGCGGCGGCAAGGGTTTCTCAGTCGGAGACCTTGTCGGGTGACGACTCGGCAGTTAATGCCTCATCTCAATCGTCCGGAGATGCAGAAACCCAGGCGGCTGCCAAAGTTACTTCTAGCGGTGCTTCAACAGTAGGCAATGTTGACGGAGAACGGATTGCCCAAATCCAAGCACAGTTGACCGACAACTCGATTTTGAATGCTCAGCGGGTGATCGATTCGGTGCAGGCTGATTTCATCAACAATCGCCTGACGCTCATCATCAACGGTGATTGGTATCGACTATCGCCATATGACCAGACGCAACTGGCCCAAGCTCTCATGGCGCAGTCGGCGTCGCTGTCCTTCGCGGACTTGCAGTTTATGACGGCAGACGGAGATATGCTGGCACGATCGCCCGTCGTTGGGCAGGACATGGTGATTCTGCAGCGCGAACCGCCACCTGAGGTGCCGATTCCTGAAAAACCCCGTTATCGCATCATCGTTGATCGTTAAACGATGAACAAAAAGCGCAGTGGCTCAGCCGATTTCAACGTTAGAGAAAATTCGTTGGGTCGACTGCTGCTAGTCTCCAGCAAATTCATCGAAGCCAAGGCTTTACGTGAAGCTCAGCTCGATGGTCTTTATGGCGATCGCTAAAACATTGAGTAACTTTGCAGTGTGTGAACGCCCCAGCAACAGTCGTCAGTCCGTCTCCATAGCTGACTATAGTAAAGCTACAGAAACGCTGTAGCGGTGGTTGAAACTGCCGCCGTGGACATTGTGAAGTCACCCCAGTTGCAGGGGCGCGAGGGTTTTCGGCTAAAACCTCAACCGCATCGGACTGACGCAATCGGCTCTAGTCAAGGCTTCGTCTTCCAACCTATTGGAGAGCATATGGCCGGAGCTGACGCCTTGGTTCGCAAGCAGTTAGACCTCACCACAGGAGACTCCCTATTATGAAGCTGGCTTACTGGATGTATGCCGGTCCTGCGCATATCGGCACCCTCAGGATTGCAAGCTCTTTCAAAAACGTGCACGCAATTATGCACGCGCCCTTGGGCGACGACTATTTCAACGTCATGCGATCGATGCTCGAACGGGAGCGAGATTTCACCCCGGTCACTGCCAGCATTGTGGATCGCCACGTCTTGGCGCAGGGATCCCAGGAAAAAGTTGTTGACAACATCGTCCGCAAAGATCGCGAAGAGACTCCCGACCTCATTGTTCTGACGCCTACCTGCACCTCCAGCATTTTGCAGGAAGACCTCCAAAACTTTGTCGAGCGGGCTAGCCTAGACGCGCAGTGTGACGTGTTGCTGGCTGATGTTAATCACTATCGAGTGAACGAGCTGCAGGCTGCCGATCGCACTCTGCAGCAAATCGTGCAGTTCTACCTTGAACGAGCCCAGAAAAAAGGCGAATTGCCCACTGAGAAGACGGCGAAGCCTTCGGTCAACATCATCGGGATGACGACTCTCGGTTTTCACAACAACCACGATCGCACCGAGTTGGTGAAGCTGATGGGCGATCTGGGTATCGAAGTCAACTTGGTTTTGCCGGATAAGGCTTCGGTAGAGCAAATTAAGCAGTTGCCTCGCGCTTGGTTTAATCTGGTGCCCTATCGTGAAATTGGCCCTGCCACCGCTACCTACCTGCAAGAAAACTTTGACCAGCCCACCGTCAGCATTACGCCGATGGGCATTGTCGAAACCGCCCGCTGCATTCGTGCCATTCAAGTCATCCTAAATGAGCAAGGGGCCAACGTAGACTACGAGGAGTTCATTGATGAGCAGACTCGATTTGTCTCGAATGCTGCCTGGTTTTCGCGCTCAATTGACTGTCAAAATTTGACCGGCAAAAAAGCGGTGGTCTTTGGTGACAGCACCCACGCGGCGGCCATGACCAAAATTTTGGCCCGGGAGATGGGTATCCGTGTCGTGTTGGCAGGCACCTATTGCAAATATGACGAGGACTGGTTCCGGCAGCAAGTGGACCAGTTCTGCGACGATATTCTCGTCAGTGAGGATCACGGGGCGATCGCCGATAAGATTGCCGCTCTCGAACCGGCAGCCATTTTCGGTACCCAGATGGAGCGGCACGTGGGCAAGCGCCTCAATATTCCCTGTGGAGTCATTGCCGCACCCATTCACATTCAAAACTTCCCGGTTGGCTATCGGCCTTTCCTCGGCTACGAAGGTTCCAACCAGCTGGTAGACCTAATTTACAATTCCTTTACGTTGGGGATGGAAGATCATCTACTGGAAATTTTCGGCGGTCACGACACCAAAGAGGCCATTACCAAAACCGTATCTGCCGATTCCGACCTGGTTTGGACAGCAGACGCGCTCACCGAGCTCAAGCGGGTGCCGGGCTTTGTGCGAGGCAAAGTCAAGCGCAACACGGAGAAGTTTGCCCGCGAGAGTGGCTACTCCGAAATTGATGTTGAAGTCATGTATGCCGCTAAGGAAGCCGTCGGCGCTTAACATGCCGTTGAGCAGCATCGACGAGATGTTAAGTATGAGGGTAAGGATCATTCGACTCTCAAATTTTCGCCCGTCGAATTCTGCTAATGGTTACTCAATGTGATGCCGCCATCTAGCCTAGCGATCGCTAAGGATATCCTGATTTTTTGGTTCGGCGATCCGGATGTTCCCGGCAGTGAATATGGTCAACAGCGGCAAGTTTGGTTTCGCAAAAATCGCGAATTTGACCAGCAAATTCGCGCTCGCTTCTTGTCTATTTATGAGCAAGCTCGTGAAGGGCACTATGACTCATGGATTGCCGCTCCCCATACTGCTCTGGCGCTAACCATCGTGCTCGATCAGTTTCCCCGGAATATGTTTCGTGGCACTGGAAGATGTTTTGAGGCGGATGCCCAAGCTCTGAAAACGGCCAGTGCGGCGATCGCTCGCCACCATGACCAACAATTGATCCCCGTAGAGCGAATATTTTTGTATTTGCCATTTGAGCATAGTGAAGAGCTGGCTCATCAAAATCGCTCAGTTGCCTTATTCGAGACCCTAATCGCCTCTGCTCCAGAATTGCAATCAACTCTCGACTACGCTTACCGCCACCGCGATGTCATTGCTCGGTTTGGCCGTTTTCCTCATCGCAACTCTAGCCTGGGTCGCTCCAGCACTCCTGAAGAATTGGATTTTCTCCGCCAGCCCGGCTCTCGCTTTTGAAAGCTTCAAAGCACCTTTCCGAAATACACGACAAATATCCGCAACCCCTTTGAAACGACAAAGTCGTTAGCTTTGCTGAGGGCATGTCTGGGCGGCGTCAACGCCGACTTGTAGGGACAGCTGAGATTAGCAGAATGGAGGTCACAGCAAAAAGGGCCAATAACCTTGAGTTACTGACCCACCATCAGGAGACATGAATTTTGTTGAAAGCTCTTTATGACCCATGGTCAAGAAGATTAAAGCATGTCCGTTCGAAGCATGGGCCTGTAACCACATAAACCGGCGACACCAGCGCTCATAGCCCCAGCGAAGCTTATGGTAATTAACTTCAATCTTTAAGCAGCAATAACCTTAAGCACAGCAACGGCAACTCTGACAGCTCTAGTTTTGAACTAGAAATCGTTTCGTAAATCAAACAACGGAAACTGCCGCCGATTTACTATCTTCAGTTTTGGAGACTATCTGCTGCTCCCACGGAGAATACTGATTAGGATCCACCGCCAAGCGATCGCACGGAATCGTATCGGATAAAATTGCACTCGCCATCATGCCAGTATGAATTTCCAGCTGCGCTGCGGGCACGGCTTCAAACATCAGTCGCTGTCCGGGAAAAACGACACGTTCAAAATACCAATCAGAAATGTTAGTGATGCGGACAATTTGCATCTTACTGGTGGCATTCACATAACAGCAGAGAACTGACTCCAAATTTCTTTCTGGGAGATGATCAATGATTTGAGCCATGAGTATTTAAAAGATATATGCATTTAGACAACTTACTGCAAGTTAACACTTTCAAACACAAAGTGGCTGTAAACGCGACTACCAATGATCCCAGTAGCCCCATTGGTTGCTTTGAAACGCCATATGCTAGCCAAGCAATTAGTATCGAAAGTTGCTTTTTGATGGCACTTTTAGATAACAAGTAGTGATTCTAAAACGTGTAGAGTACTTAGCCAAGTTTTAGACCCCTCTGAATGTCAGGAATAACCCATTTCTTTATAATGTTTTTATGACATTATCAACCATAATCAAATACGCGCCTAAGCGCTGATCCCCAGCTTTAAATCAAGTTACAAATGGTAATCTTCCTTTAACTAAAGTCTCTAGGACGTATATCCCTTAAGCGATATTGGCTATTGATATCATTTAATCCCACGGGCTCTGTTTGATCTTGGCAGAGCACTTTGAGCCATAAAAGTGGCTCCAGTAAATTTGAGCAGCCCTTAAGAACCCGAGAATTTACGGTTTACCAATTGATAGAGTTTAGTTTTCACAAGAGGGATGCTAAACAAGCCAATATTGCCATTGAAATATCTTGAGTTTGTCGTTTTTAGAGCACTTAATCTTAGCGATGTCTGACGTCAAGTTTTGATTACAAACTCCTACGGCTAGGCTGGGACGTGCCACTGATTAGTGTCAAAAGCCTATGGGACAGATATTTTCCGCTGCCGTTACAGTTTCCCTTGCCGAAAGAGTTGGCGCGCATTTCGGAACAGGCCGGCAATTAGCACCAACAACCTGTTGAGATCAGGCTGATCCCGCCTGCCCTCATTTCATTAGCTAAGGGGGGAGAAAATCTTGCTATCAAATAACTGGAAATCTAGACAATGGTAACCCCCCGGGCCGGTCATCGTTGCCTACTCGAAACCCTATGGAATGGGTATGCGCTTACCCAACAAAACCTGTTATGGGCTAAATCGCTTGTTAAATGGCGGGCCTCTCAGTAAGCCGCACAGTGACTTTGTGCATGACATAAATCAGCTCAAGGAGCGAAATGCAGGATAAAAGCCTCAGAAATCTTTAACTGACATCGGCATACTTCCAGGGGGGTAGATCTGGGGCAGCTAGAGCATTGGCAACGAGGACGACATAATTTAGACAGCAATCGTCAATTGGTCAATACTGAAGCGCTTCCTCATCATCATCTGGTCTCGCAATTTAAGTCGCGTAGAACTATTTCTTCCCACAGCACAGTCCATACTTTTTGTGCCCATGGGAAACTAAAATCTGAAAATTCACTTTCATAGCTCTCAGTGTCTACTGTCCCGTCTTTCTCTCCTCCTTGGTATCTCACGTCAGGCGTTGCCATGACCGCCTACATTGCCAAAGTTGCTAACCAGTTTTGGCGATCGCAAACGCCTGCCCCCGAACCAACCTATGAGAGTCACGTTTTTACCGGGGCACAAGCCGTTCCCCTCTATGGTGTTTGGGCGGCGCCGGCCAATCCCAAAGGGACAATTATTGGCACTTATGGCATCACCGGTGATCTGGATAATCAATGGTATTTGAAACTGCTGGGACGCAAAGCGATCGCCGCCAACTATGCCGTTGTGCTATTCGACTGGCGCGCCCACGGCAAAACCGCAGTGCTTTCCCCGACGCTGACATCCGATGGCCTTTATGAAGGCGATGACTTTGTATACATTGCCGCTCAGGCTCAAGCTTTAGGATGTCCACCTCCGTTCTGGTTTACGGGCTATTCCCTTGGAGGACAGTTGGCTCTTTGGGGCATCAAAGCGGCTCAATCGGTAGAATCCAGCGTGATTGATGCAGACGACATTCGCGGTGGCGCCGTGATTTGTCCAAGCTTAGATTCGGAGCGATCGCTACGTTATCTGACCTCGCATCCCATCGGTCGTTACATTGAACAGGGCATTGCCGGCAATCTGCAAAAGCTGGCGTGGAAACTACATCAAGATCATCCTGGGCAGTTTGACCCCGCAGCCATTGAGCGAGCAAAAAGTATCTGGGGCTTCGACCGTGAGTTAGTGATCGGTCGCCTTGGTTTTGACTCGGTTGAAGCGTATTACTCCGCCAGCAGTCCCTTGCCGTTACTACCCCAGCTCACCAAGCCCACGCTGATTGTTTACGCTGCCGATGATCCCCTGTTTGCTCCCAGCATTATTCCTGATCTCAAAACCGCCTGTGCTAACAATTCAGCCATCGATCTATATCTAACCAGACACGGTGGGCATGTAGGTTACGTCAGCAGTGCCGAAGGGCAGGCGATCGCCAATGATCCTGACCCTTGGTGGGCCTGGAATCGCATTTTGGAATGGTGCGAACGAACTCGGTGATGCCACCGAAATATAGTGAAGGAATTTTGAGTGGAGTATCGTTTTGCCCAGAGGTTATCTGGCTTCGATCCCGCTGCACGAGAGGCCGCCCTGTCGCTCATATGGGCAGTCCGTCGTTCTCACTAAACCTATGCACTACTGGGTATCGTGAATCGCGACTTGATATCATCTCCGCTATGGTGAAAAGTTGTAGCTTGGCGGAGAACTTAGCGTGCCAACAGTTGCCTCCTTTGCTCAGGTACAGCAGCAGCCTCTGACCGATGGCATGACAATGGCCTATCGGGAGTGCGGCACTGGTACCCCGATAGTCATGCTGCATGGCTTGGCCGACCAGAGTTTAGTGTGGCAATCGTTGGCAACATATTTAAGCGATCGCTATCGTTGCTTCGCGCCTGATCTGCGCGGTCATGGCGATAGCAGTAAGCCGCCCAACCCCACGGCATATCAGGCGCAGCAGCTGGCGGATGATTTAGAAATCTGCTGTCAACGTCAGCAGCTGGGGGCAGTTCACGTGGTCGCTCACTCGTGGGCCGCCAAAATTGCGCTGATTTGGGCCCAACAGGCTCCCGCTCGGCTTCAGAGCCTGACGCTGGCTGATCCCTTTTTTGTTAACCGGCTGTCCCCGGTCTTTCGTCCCACCTTTCCTCTGCTATACCGAGCTTTACCTTTTCTCCGGGCAATGGGACCGTTTCCGGATTGGGAACAGGCGCAAACGATGGCCCAAACCATGAAGCAATATCGGGGCTGGAGTGACTGGCAGCAGGCCATTTTTCGAGCGGGAATGGCACCGCAGCCTGACGGTCAGTGGCGCAGCAAATTTGCGATCGCGGCCCGTAATGGCGTCTTTGCGGACGTGGTGCAGGTGGCGGGTCTAACGGTTCCGCTGACAATTCCCACGCTGCTGCTGTTGCCTACCCAGGGCCTCAATCGCATGGCCTGGCAAACCCGCCCCTATTATCGATACCTGCCTCAGCTAGAGAGCCGCTCAATACCCGGCCACCACTGGCCTCACCTAGCCGATCCAGATGCGTTTAATCAGGCAGTCGCCGCATTTTTGACAAGATTCACTGACGGATACCCGCGCTTTTAGGCGCAGCTTACAGGCTAAGGGGCTGCCATTACCGTCCCCCAGAATTAGGGATTTAGGAAGCCGATCAATATTTAGGCAAGAGGTTTATACAAAAGGTCTAATGCCTCACTTCAGTTGATGACTTGATAACGCCATGCTTTGGTTACACTAGCTCCATAGCCCAGGCTTAAGTTTATGGTGACTCAACCGCTTCGCTGGACCGTCGATGATATGCAATTTATGCCCGACGACGGCGGCTGGAAGCGCTATGAAATCATTGATGGAGATTTGTTTATGACCCGCGCTCCCCACATTCGCCACCAGGGAGCTGGCGGTAATATCCACTTTGAGCTGGAGGCGTGGTCTCGGCAAACTCAGCTAGGCAAACCTTTTCAAACGCCGGGGGTGATTTTTTCGCCGACGGACGCGGTGATTCCTGATGTGGTGTGGATTAGCCAAGACCGGCTGGAAAATGGCCTTGACGCAGCGGGTCACTTGACGGTAGCACCGGAATTAATCGTAGAAATCTTGTCGCCAGGGGAACAGAATGAACAGCGGGACAAGGAGTTTAAGCTGAAGCTCTATTCGATGCACGGGGTGCAAGAATACTGGATTGTCAATTGGCAGCTGGAAACGCTGGCGGTGTATCGCCGGGAGGGGGCGCAACTGCAGAGGGTGAGTACGCTGATGGTGGGCAACTGCTTAACGTCTCCTTTGTTACCCGATTTTCAGCTCCCCATGGCTAAAGTTTTTGTGTAAAGGCTTTCCATAGCATGCCTTTGCTCGAAGCAGCGACATCACCTTGACAGGCCCATAATCCCTGCGCAAACTGGGAGAATCTACGGAATTTGCCCCCATTTGCCCCTGAAAGTCGATGGCCAAAAAGCATGTTTTTCTGTCCTACTGTCGGGACAATGCCGACGCGGTGCGCCGTTTCCATAGCGAGCTAATCGCAGCTGGAGAAACTGTCTGGTGGGATCAGGATATTCCGCTAGGGCAGGACTGGAAAATGGCGATCCGACAGGCGATGCAGGATGCCTATGCCGTCGTGGTTTGTTTATCGGCTGAAACCAGCGCGCGGTATACTTCGGGCATTTATCCAGAATTGTATGATGCGATCGAAGCCTATAGAGAATACGCACCGGGAAGTAGTTTTCTGTTTCCTGTAAAGCTATCGCCCTGCGAGCTACCACTGATTGAGATTGATGCTACTCGCACTCTGAAACGGTTACAAAGTGTTGATCTATTTCCGCCGCCAAGTTGGTCACCGGGGATTCAGCGGCTAGTTCAGGAATTACGATCTACGTCTCACCACCCTTAACCGGCCCGTCGTCATCCACTGCGCTCAGCACGGCGGGCCAGACTCCACCAGCGCCAACCTTACATCATCGACCCATCAAGATTTCTACGTCTCACCTGCCCCCGGCGGTGTCCTACTTTGTGGGGCGGGATGCGGAGCTGGAGCAGCTGGATGCGGCTTGGGAAGACCCCAAGACCCGAGTGATTAGCCTGGTGGCCTTTGGTGGAGTGGGCAAAAGTGCTCTGGTGGCGGAATGGCTGCAGCGACAGGCGGATCGGGACTGGGGCGGGGCCCAGTATGTGTTGGGCCATTCGTTTTATAGCCAGGGCTCGCGGGATGAGGCCCAGGTCTCGGCGGAGGGGTTTATTAATGAGGCGCTGCAGTTTTTTGGCGACCCCAATCCGGAGGAGGGCTCTGCCTGGGATAAGGGGGAACGGCTGGCGCAGCTGATCCGGCGGACCAGGACTTTATTGATTTTGGATGGGCTGGAGCCGCTGCAGTGGGGGGCGGCTTCGGTGGAGGTGGGGCGCATTAAGGACCAGGGACTGGCGGCCCTAGTGCGGGAGCTGGCAGCGGATAATCTGGGGCTATGTGTGATTACCACGCGGCAGGCGGTGGCGGATATCCCGGCGGCGGCGAAGATTAACCTGGAGGCGCTGTCGGATCAGGCCGGGGCAGCGCTGCTGGGGGCGTTGGGGGTAAAGGGACTACAGTCGGAGCTAGAGGCGGCATCGCGACAGGTGCAGGGGCACGGGCTGGCGCTGCGACTGTTGGGAACTTACTTAACGAGAGTCTGCCGAGGAGATGTGCGGCGGATTGGTGAGGTGGACCTGGCACGGGTGGATCAGCGGCTGGGGGGACACGCCTTTAAGCTGGTGGAAAAATATGAGCGCTGGCTGGGGGAGGGGATAGAGCTGTCAATTTTGCGGCTGCTGGGGCTGTTTGATCGACCGGCGGAGGTGGACTGTCTGGCGGCGGTGTGTGCGGCTCCGGTGATTCCGGGACTGACGGAGGCGTTGGTAGAGTTAAGCGTGGAGGACTGTCAGTGGGCGGTGTCAAATCTGATTGAGTATGGGTTGCTGAGTGCGGATTCTCTGGCGGATGGGGGCAATCGGCCTGTTGCCAATTCTCAGTTTTCCATACTTAATTCGTTAGACGCCCATCCCCTGATTCGAGAGTATTTTGCGGCTCAGCTAGATGGCCAGTATCCGGATGCGACAAGAGAAGCCCATCGGCGGCTGTATGAGCATTTGAAGCAGGCGGCTCCGGAACTGCCTGAGACGTTGCAAGCGATGATGCCGCTGTATCATGCGGTGGCCCATGGAGGAAAGGCAGGGCTGTGGCAAGAGGCTTTGGATGATGTTTTTGACAATCGAATTTGGCGAGGGGGAGAGAATTTCAGTGCCAGAAAATTGGGCGCAATGGGGACTGATTTGGCAGCCCTGACGGCCTTGTTCGAGGTGCCGTTTACTCTTCCGAATCCGAGCCTGACGGAAGAAGCCCAAGCCTGGGTGCTTAATAAGGCCAGCTTTCGCCTACGGGCGTTGGGGCGACTGGCTGAGGCGACCCAGCCAATGCAAGCAGGATTGGAGCGAGAAGTTGCTAGAAGTGACTGGAAAAATGCCGCTGTTACCGCCTCCAACCTTAGCGAGCTGTATCTAACGCTGGGGGATGTGGCGGCGGCGGTGCAGGTGGGGGAGCAGGCGGTGGAGCTGAGCGATCGCAGCGGCGATTCCTTTCAGCGAATGGCTAGACGGATAAAAGTGGCGGATGCCCTGCACCAGGCGGCTCGTCTGCCGTCTTCCCAGTTAGCTTTCCGCGAGGCCGAGGCGCTCCAGGCTGAGCAGCAGCCCCAGTATCCGCTGCTCTACTCGACGCCCGGATTCTATTACTGTGATTTGTTGCTGGAGCGGGGGCTGCTCGAGCCAGGGGAGGCGATTGAGATCGGGCCGTCAGACCGGTCTGGCAAACAGGCGTGGCTGGCTCGCTGTCGTGAAGTGCGCGATCGGGCTGAGACTGTTCTTGCATGGGAACAAAAAATGAAGGGAGCACCATTACTCGATTTCGCTCTCCATCATTTGACATTGGGACGCACCTACCTTCTAGAAGCAACCCTTAGATACAACCATCTAGCTGAATCCATCACTGCAGCAGATCTCACTGCTCTCCTGCAGCAGACCACCCATCACCTGAATCATAGTGTTTCGCTGCTGCGTCGGGCTGGACGTCAGGATTATTTACCTCGTGGTCTATTGGCGCGGGCAGCCCTGTGGCGAGTGCAGTCAGGCGTCACGTCAGAAGTGACAGCGGCAGAGTGTTTAGAGCGGGCTCATCGCGACCTTACTGAAGTGGAACAAATCGCCGGTCGCAGCAAGATGCTGATCTTTCAAATCGAAGCGGCTGTGGAGCGCTGTCGCCTAGCGTTGACTGTGGGTGACCAGGCCCAAGCCCGCCTTAAGCTGGACGAAGCAAAGGCGCTGGTCAAACAAACGGAGCGGCCCTATGTGCCCCATGTGCCCACCTGGGAGGAGTGGGAACCGCCGGAGTCTGTGGGTGTATTTCAGGCAGGGGAGATGGTGGGCTACCACCGCTGCAATGGCGAAATTGCGGAGCTGGAGCAGCAGCTGGGCGCTTGAGTTGCGGGTGGGTGGGCGAGGCGTGGGGCCGCTGGGGGCAGTTCGTGGGCATATCTCGGTGGGGTGAGGACAGGCTGGGGAGCCTGTCCAACGGGTGCTCTACAGGTGACAGGCTAGGAAGCCGATCCAAGGGATTATCTATAAACCCGCCCCTATTATCGATACCTGCCTCAGCTAGAGAGCTGCTCGGTGCCTGGCCATCACTGGCTTCACCTAGCCGAGCCAGACGGGGGCAATCGGGCAGTCGCCGCATTATTGACAAGATTCGCTGACGGATGCCCACGCTTATGGGTGCAGCCTGTAGGCTAGAAAAAATGGCTCTAGGCATCTTCTATGAAAACCATTCCCGCTCCTCCTACCCACCCTTACCTGCAGCTGGTTAACTGGATTTTTCGGCCGCTGGATTACATGGAGGTCAACTATCGAAAATATGGCGACTTGTTTTTTGCTCGCTGGGGGCTGTTGGATTGGATTTTGGTGAGCCACCCGCAAGCCATCAAGACCATTTTCAATAAAGACACCAGTAAAGTGATGAGCGCTCCGGGGGATGCGAATGCCGTGCTTAAACCCCTGCTGGGCGAGAACTCAATTATTATGCTCAACGGCCAGCAGCACCGGGCCCGACGAAAGCTGATTATGCCGCCATTTCACGGCGAGCGGCTGAAGGTTTACGCGGATTTGATTTACCAAATTACTCTGGAAGCCATGGCAAGCCTACAGGAAGGGCAAGGGCTGCGAGCGCGCGAGCTGACGCAAAAAATTACCATGCGGGTAATTTTGCAGGCGGTGTTTGGGCTACATGAGGGCGATCGCTATCGGCGACTAGAGTATCTGCTGGCCGAACGCCTCGATATGGTCAGTCGGCCTCTAGCGTCTACCGTTGTGTTCTTTCCCCGACTGCAAAAGGATTATGGTGGTTGGAGTCCGGGGGCTAAACTAGCTCGCTTGTCCCAAGAAATTGACGACCTGCTCTACGCCGAGATTCGCGATCGACGGGCGGCGGTGGATGCCAGCCGCAGCGATATTCTGTCACTGCTGATTATGACGCGAGATGAAGCGGGCGAGGGGCTGTCAGACGTGGAACTGCGGGACGAACTGATGACGCTTCTAGTCGCTGGCCATGAGACCACCGCCACGGCGATCGCCTGGGCGCTGTACTGGGTGCACCATCAGCCCGACATTTTGGCCAAAATTCGCGATGAGATTGCGGCAGCCCACGCCAGCAATGAGCCCATGGCCCTAACCAAACTGCCTTATCTGGAGGCGACCTGTAACGAAACGCTGCGCATCTATCCTGTGGCAATGCTGACGTTTCCTCGCCTAGTGCATGAACCGCTGGAGCTGCTGGGCCACCCCATTGCCCCCGGTACCCTGCTCGCGGGCAGTATTTATCTGCTGCACCATCGCGAAGATTTGTATCCTCAGTCCCACGAATTTCGCCCCGAGCGGTTTCTAGAGCGGCAGTATGCGGCCTATGAATTTATGCCGTTTGGCGGTGGGGCCCGGCGCTGCATAGGCTATGCCCTGGCCATGTATGAGCTGAAGATTATCCTGGGCACTCTGCTAAGCAATTTTGAATTTGCCTTAGCCAGCGATCGCCCCGCCATTCCTGAACGGCGGGGGGTTACCTTGGGGATGAAAGGGGGAGGAGAAATGGTCTTTCACGGTCAACGCTCGGCGGCTGTTCCGGCGATCGCATAGCTGAGGCCGCTGTCAGTCATGGGGTGTTTGTTCGATACTGAACTTAGAGGCTGTCATCAGCTGAACATGTACCTCGACAGCGAGGGGGACAATCCCTCACCCGAAGTTGAGGCCAGCGTGGTCGTGCTGATTTCGCTAGGGTTTTAGCATTGCTGATGACGCGCCCTGGAGACACTGTTGTCATGCGGTTAAAACTATGAAACAGGGGCCCAAGTCACGGGGCTGGCTAATCGCTAGCATTGCTTTTTGGACGGGAATTTCTGGCTTGGCCTGTTCGGCGATGGCGCCGATTCAAGCCGAGCGAACTGAAACCGTGGAAACTGCTGCCGATGAAACGCCAGCGACTCCCCCAGAAGCGGCATCCGATCCGGCTACAGTGGCCAGAGCACCGCTGGCTCAGGCCTTCGAAACGGCTACTCGGGCCGCTGAACTAGCGCAGTCGGCCAGCACTGCCGACGACTGGAGCGCCGTCGCAACCGCCTGGTCAGAAGCCATTGTGGCCCTGCAAGCCGTGCCTTTAGATAGCCCTGAGTGGCTGTTTGCCCAGCGCAAAACTCGCGAATATTTGACTAATCAGGCGATCGCGCTGGAGCAGGCTGAAGTCGCCGCTCGCCTCGCCATCTTTCCCACTCTGGGCAACGAAGTGCTGGATGAGCAACTGGCTCTTTATCTGTCCTACATTGCCACTTTTGATACGCCCGACATCTTGGTTGTCGGCAGTTCACGGGCGCTTCAGGGCTTGAATCCCCAGATTTTGCAGCAGCGCCTCGCCTTACAGGGCCACGATTTGCAGGTCTACAATTTCGCCGTCAATGGTGCAACCGCGCAGGTTGTCAGCTTTGTTCTCCGACAGTTGCTGACGCCAGAGCAACTGCCAGAAATGATTATCTGGGCGGGCGGTTCTCGGTCGTTTAACAGCGGGCGGTTTGATCGCACCTTTGCCAAAATTCTGGAATCGCCTGGGTATGCGGCAGTGCAGACGGGCGATCGCCCAGAATTTGACCCTGCTAGACCACTAGCGGCCACGGTTGATATTGCTGATGACTCGACCGATGAAGTCTCTCGCCCCAATGCGCCCAAAGCTCAAGTCACCCCCATCAACGACATCAATGGGTATGGCTTTTGGGCCGTGAACGAAGTTTTTGACCCCAGCAACTACTACACGCGCTTTCCTCGGGTCGCTGGGCTCTACGACGGCACCTACTCAGCGTTTAACCTGAACGGCGTGCAAACGGTCTCGTTTCGGGCGATCGTTGCTTTTGCTCGGGCCAACGACATGCCTTTTGTCTTTGTTAATCTGCCGCTGAGTACCGATTATTTAGACAATACTCGCTTGCTTTACGAGCGCCAGTTTCAGCAGTTTATGACCCAAGAAGCCAGCAGAACCGGATTTACCGTCGTTGATTTGCTGCAGGGATGGCCTGGCCAAAATAATCTGTTTGCCGATCCCAGTCATCTTAATCGCGTCGGCGCGGCCCAAGTGGCAATTCGCGTGGCGGAAGATACCACCATTCCTTGGGCACTTATCTCAGACCCCACGCCTGCAGACAGCGACGAAGACGAGACTACCGGCGCAGCCGCTGGTGAAGAATCCGATTAGGGAGGTGCCTGAAAATAGCGTGCCCAGTCTTTGAGGTTTGACACTGCCAAACCCTTACAGCCACTTTGTGCTTGGGTGAGTTATTTAAGTACAGATAAGTACAGATCCCTTAATAAACTCCCAAAAAGCAGTATGCAATGCCGGCTTCATTTGTCGTGCCGATGAGTACAGCAAGGTTCTCTATGTAACTTTGCTGTAACGGTAGTAGCCATTTATCAGCAGCAATCCCCAAGAGAAAATTAAACCTTGAGGAGGATTGACATATTCTCGACAGAATAAAAATTGCATATCACAGGTATAGGCAAAGCCAATACGTCTGTGGTAATCGCTCGACATTAGCAAGTTATGGCTCTATCACTATGCGCCCAATTCGCACTTTTAACGTTACCCCTGCACTGCCGGCTCGCTTAGAAGGACTTAGAAAGCTGGCTTACAATTTGCAGTGGGACTGGGATGTTGACACAGTTGAACTGTTTCGTCGCTTAGATCCAGACTTGTGGGAGTCAAGTCACTACAATCCGGTTTTGATGTTAGGGATGATTAGCCAGCAGCGTTTGCAAGCTGCCGCTGACGACGAAGGTTTTGTGGCCCAGAGCGATCGCGCGGTGCAGCGTATGGAAGCTTACCTGAGTGAACGCACTTGGTATTACAAAAATCGCTCTCAGCCTGCTCCGGGCGAATGCTACGCCTATTTTTCCATGGAATTTGGTCTCACCTCTTGTATGCCGGTTTATTCTGGCGGTCTGGGGGTGCTGGCCGGCGACCATCTTAAAGTCTGCGAGTGATTTGGGTCTGCCGCTGGTAGGGGTTGGTCTGCTTTATCAAGAGGGCTACTTTGCTCAATATTTCAATGCGGATGGCTGGCAGCAAGAGCGCTATCCAGTTAATGACTTTTACAACATGCCGCTGGTGCTGGAGCGGGATGAAAACGGTTCCGAAATCCGCGTGGCAGTGGAATATCCTGGGCGAACGGTTTACGCTCGGATCTGGCGGGTACAAGTAGGTACGGTGCCGCTCTATCTCCTCGACACCAACATTGAGCCAAACAATCCGTACGACCAAGATATCTGCGATCGCCTCTACGGCGGCGACATCGACATGCGGATTCACCAAGAGATTATGTTGGGAATTGGTGGCGTTCGCATGTTAGAAGCTTTGGGACTGCAACCCACTGCCTATCACATGAATGAAGGGCACTCGGCTTTTCTGGCCCTCGAACGCATCCGGATGCTGATGGCATATAAAGGGCTGTCCTATCCAGAAGCTCTTCAGGTAGCCACTTCTAGCCAAATTTTTACCACCCACACGCCAGTTCCAGCGGGCATCGACCTGTTTGGGGCCGACAAGATTTTGTATTACCTGGGTCACTATGCCCGGCAGTTCGGGCTCTCGGACGATCAGTTTTTGGCCCTCGGGCGCGAAGCTACTGGCGATTTATCGACGCCCTTCAGCATGGCAGTACTAGCGATTAAAACGGCCACGTTTGTCAACGGTGTTAGCCAGCTGCATGGCGCCGTTTCGCGGGACATGTTTGGGGGCCTCTGGCAGGATCTGCCTCGGTCAGAGGTGCCCATCACTGCCATCACCAACGGTGTTCACGCCCGCAGCTGTGTCGCCAAGCCCACCCAGGAACTCTACGATCGCTACCTAGGCCCCAACTGGTCCCAAGCGGGATCACAAGATCCGCTTTGGGCGCGAGTCAAATCCATTCCGGACGAGGAACTGTGGCGCAATCATGAAATTTGCCGTTCGCAACTCGTCAAATATGCTCGCAATCGGCTGCATCAAAGCCTGCTCAGTCGCGATGCCTCTCCTCAGGAATTAGCTAAGGCCGAAGAAGTCCTCGATCCGTCAGTGCTCACCATCGGTTTTGCGCGCCGCTTTGCGACCTACAAACGGGCCACGCTCTTTCTGCGGGATTTAGAACGGATTCGTAAAATCATCACCGGCAACGGTCGCAAAGATCGCCGCGTGCAGTTTGTCGTTGCCGGTAAGGCCCATCCGAAGGATATTCCGGGCAAAGAACTTATTCGCAGCATCATCCATTTCACCCGTGATGAAGGACTCGATAGCTCTATTGTGTTTGTCCCCAATTACGACATTCATACAGCCCGCGCCATGGTAGCCGGAGCGGATGTGTGGCTGAATAATCCCCGGCGACCCCGCGAAGCTTCTGGCACCAGCGGCATGAAAGCGGCGATGAACGGCCTGCTCAATCTCAGTGTGCTAGACGGCTGGTGGGATGAGGCTGATTATGTGAAGACCGGCTGGGCGATCGGCTCTGGAGAAGTCTATGACGATCCGGATTATCAAGACGAAGTGGAGGCGAATGCTTTATACGAGCTAATTGAAAAAGAAGTGGTGCCGCTGTTTTACGATCGCGACGAAAACAATGTGCCGCGCGGTTGGGTCGCCAAAATGAAGGATGCGGTATATCTCAACACGCCACTGTTCAATACCTCTCGCATGGTCAAGGAGTATGCGCGGCGAGCCTACTTTATGGCTAGCGATCGCCTACAGCAGCTCAGTGCGGCTCAATACGAACCGGCGCGCGAACTATCGGCTTGGCAAACGCAGCTCCATGAGCGCTGGTATGACGTCAAAATTGAAGCCATTGATATCGCTGCGCCCACAGACCTCCAGGTCAGTCAGGCTTTCGAAGTCCAGGCCAAGATTGCCTTGGGGCAACTGTCACCAGAAGATGTTGCCGTAGAGCTGTACCAGGGCACTGTACAAGTTGATGGCGAAATGCACAGCGGTACTTCCATGACCATGGAGTACCAGGGACAAGACGCCACCGGCAAGAGTCTCTATCACACCAGCCTGCAGTACGACAGCAGCGGTTTACAGGGCCTTTCCCTGCGGCTGCTGCCAAAACATCGCTACCTGCACAGCTCCTTGGAGCCGCGTTTAATTCTCTGGGCACAGCCAGAGAGCGTCAAAGTATCAGTAGGGCCAGCCATACCGGAAAGTGCCCCGGTCCAAACTGCCGCAATTTCGCCCTAGTAGTCTCTCAGCTCCCAATGCGTGAGTGATTGTAGGTTGGGTTGAACGCAGTAAAATCCAACGGCAGCAAAGGTTACGCTGGTTTATACTAGCGCCAATCTAACCTACAAATTCAAGCTTGATTGCGGTAGCGCCTTGCCGACGAGAACCCGCCGGACGGTCAATACAAATAGCCTACCCAAACAAAACCCTCAGTCGTAGCTAAGGGGGCGCAGAGTTCTGGAGTTCTGGAGGTGGTTTAACAGAACGTAGTCGGCGCGTTCCAGTGGATAGCGAACCAGTGATCTATCAGGCGTTCCCGCTCCAGTGCGTTGTCAGCTTCATCGATCCGGTCAAATACCCAGCTCAAAGCATCATTAGAAAAACTGTTGCCCGCCAAATCTTCAACTCCCCTGCAGTATTCACGGGCATCACCGACGATTCTCGCCTCCCGATACGTGCCGCTGGGGTTGCTAAGCGCATATTGGTCCAAAAACGCCCCGTAGCGCCGTTCCCTTGGCGGAGCTGCCTCGGGCGTTGCTGCAGGGGCGCTGGCACTAGGCGGTCTCACTTCCACAGGGCCGCCATTATTTCCGCATAGGTGTGAGAGGTCAACAACGCCATTACTCATGTCTACATAGCAAACAGGCGTGGCGTAGACTGCAGGAGCGGAGAAAGCTGCGACAGCGAGGGTTAGGGGCCATAAAATTTGGTACATAATCAATCTGTAAGTCAGAACTCCCAATGTGTCCGCTACCGCCACACCACGCAAAACAGGCTTTTTCGTCTTCACACGAGCTAATCAGACGGCTCTTCATGAGCGACATAATCGCTAGTCGCGTAAGTTAGGTGAAGTCCTTTGCCATGGCTTCGCTAGAGCGATAGCATAACCCAACAGGTCGAGAGCCTCGCCAGTTTCATTTCATTCTATCCAACCTAGAAATTGAAGATCGGCGCTGCATTAGTTGCGGCCAGTGGACTGATTAAGTCCTAAAATTTAGCCGCCGTGCGGGCGAAGCATTTTGTAGATAGCGCTATTTCCCAGTCCGAGCGGTTAGCCGTAAAATGCCTCGCCCATACTTACACCGTCATCTCCGGCGACTTCTTTGTTTGCACAAAGTCCTGTAGCGAGTTGAAGCCCAGATGTTGCAGCACCGCATATCCGTGTTTGCAGCAGCCGCGCCCAATAAATTGCTGTTGCCAGCGATAATCTTCGCAATCGCAGTCGAGACGGTCCTCGCGTTTCAGTACCCAATGCTGCGAGCCGGTGGCAGGATGCGTCACGGTGTAGCGCGGTGGGTCTCGCAGCCAATCGGTGACCTGCAAAGGTTCGGCATCGGCTTTACGACGCTCAACAAAGTGGCGCTTAAAATCAGTTTTGGAAATAAACGTGGGGAGATCGCCCTTCACCCAAACCCAAATCGCGTTGACGAATTCTCGAATTTGAATGGGTACTGATGCTGGCAGCCCCATCATCCGACGCAAAGCAGCTGCCGAATAAATAAACGTCGAGCGGGTGGCCATGGTCAGATTCTTTAAGATTTATAACTTAATCGTGCCTCAGTAAATCAGCGATCGTTATCCGTCGTAAGTAATAGCAATTCTTGATGTTCGATATTCGATATGATTCCATTTTCATGGCAACGCCTGCCGTTTCAATCTCTATAGCTTTAGAAAAGCGAACTAACATAGGGTGATCTTCATAGCCCGGCTGAACAATTTTCTAATCGTCTGCTCGCTTTGTCGGGTGGAGTTGTGACTACGCAGCGATGGCGAGCTAATCAGCGAGAGACCGGCTGCCAGGACTGCAGGAGGTCAGCGCGGGGATCAAAAGTCTCCACGGAGCGTAGCTCTTCGTACAGTTGGCGTTCACGATCGCTCAGCTTAAGGGGCATAACAATTTCCACTTCCATGATTTGATCGCCGCGGCGATCTCGACCAATGGGAAAACCTCGGCCCGCCAGTCGCAGTCGCTTCCCAGCTTGGACTCCAGGCGGCACATTCATTTGTACCGGACCATCCAGCGTTGGCACAGTAATGTTGCTGCCCGCCGCCGCTTCGCTGGGCGTAATCGGCATGCGACAAAAGATGTCGTTATCCACCAGCTTAAAGAACGGGTGAGTTTCCACGGCGATGCGGAGATAGAGGTTGCCGCCGCTCATGCCCTGTCCCTTCAGTCGAATGCGCTGCCCGGTCACCATGCCCGGCGGCATGTCCACTTCTATTGCCCGACCATCTTCCAGTCGAATCCGCTCCTGTCCACCCACATAGGCCCGCTCTAGGGGTACCGTTAGTGTGGCCTCAGCGTCACGACGATTAGAAGCCTTGGCTTGAGAGGCGGTTCGAGACGCATCGCCCTGACGGGATGGGGGGCGTGGCTCAGATGCCGAATCTGCTGGGCGACCATTGTTGCGAGCCGGTTCTTCACGGCGATTAAGCAGCTGATCAATAAACGAATTGAAATCGCCCAGGTCGCTGAAATCAATATCTTTGAAGGAAAACTTACCGACCCGCTGGCGAAATCCCTTTTGCTGCCAAAAGCTACTGTACTGTTCGTACTGCGATCGCCGCTCTGGATCAGATAGTACTTCATAAGCTTCTCCCAGCAGCTTAAACTGCTCTTCTGCCGCCTTATCTCCCGGATTCAAATCGGGGTGATATTTACGGGCCTGCTGACGAAAGGCTTGCTTGATTTGCGCCGGCGACGCGTCTTGTTCAACCCCTAAGATCTCAAAATAGTTCCGAAAGTTTTGCATGGACGCAGGAATTAACTTGGCTCATTATCGTGAACCAATTAAACAGTGAGAAACGAGGCAGACGCTAGCCAAAGTGGTTAAAACCACTCGTCCTCATCGCCCCATTCGTCATCATAGCCGCTGCTATTCGTTCTTCGAGGATTTGAGTAGTCATCACGACGCCGAGGTTGGGGACCATTTGACGGCGATCGCGGCGGGCCGTCAGCGGCAGGCCGATTCCAGTCGCCATTGTCCTGGGGCACTGGGCGTTGACCATAGCGCTCTGGCTCGTTTCGAGGATTGGACGGTGGACGATAGGCGTCATTATTGCCGTATCCTGATTCGCCCGGATAGCGAGGAGACGGGTTGGAGGCATAGCGATCGCCGCCATAGCCTGGCGATGCCGCATGACCGTAGTCATTATCCCAAGATTGGCTGCCGCCACTGGGACGAGTATTTTCCCAATTCGGCCGGTTACCGGCGGGCTCACCATAGGGATCGCGACCCGAGGGGGCGTATGGGTCACTGGTGCGGGGCGGCGGTGCCCCATAAGCATCAGACTGGTAGCGAGGCGGCGGCGAATTATAGTAATCGTTAACTGGAGGTGTACCCGTTAGGCGGGGGCGATCGTAGTTCCAGGCATCTTCTTCCCAGGCGGGACGACGCGACCAGCTATCTTCATAACGATTAAATTCGTCTTCATCCCCCATAAAGGTGCGCTTAAGGGTGCCACCAATTTGCCCCAACAAATCCGTCTCTTCACTGTCGTCTTCGTAAAGATAGGCTTCGCGGTTCAGTTCGTAGACCTCGTCCTGCAGCTCTGACTGGGTAATATCAATGCCCCGCTCGTCATTATTGGTCAAACATTCCCGCAGTTCTTGAATTAAGCGCTCGACTCGGCGCCGGCGATCACGGGCAAACTGCATGCCAAAGTCGAGCACCACTTCCCGCAGCACTCGTTCCGCTTGATAGGTCAGCGCTTCCGCTCGGTTACGCTTTTCCACCTGCTCACGCTTCAGCCGATCCGTCTCAGAATATTCTTCCGCATCGCGAATCATCTGCTGCACTTCGGCTTCACTCAAGGTTGCCGACCCCTGAATGGTCAGGCTCTGCTCGCGTCCAGTGGTGCGATCCATGGCCGACACCTGCAAAATGCCATTGGCGTCGATATCAAAGGCTACTTGCACTTGTGGCACACCGCGCGGCGCTGGGGGAATGCCCATTAGCTTGAACCGGCCCAGCGATTTGTTGTCGGCTGCCATTTCCCGCTCGCCCTGCAGGACGTGGACTTCCACCATCGTCTGATTGTTCTCAGAAGTGGAGAAAATATCTGATCGCCGCACGGGAATCGTAGTGTTGCGGGGGATCACCTTTTTCATCACGCCGCCGATGGTTTCCAGCCCCAAAGACAAGGGCGTTACGTCCAGCAGCAGGATATCTTGAACTTCTTGGGTGAGAATCCCGGCCTGAATTGCCGCCCCCACTGCTACCACTTCATCCGGATTGACGTTTTGGTTAGGCTCTCGACGAATCAGCGATCGCACCAGATCATGCACCATGGGCATGCGGCTACCGCCACCCACCAGCACAATTTCGTCAATTTGGTCAGGAGATAGCCCTGCATCTGAGAGGGCCTGCTTTAACGGTCCCCGCAGGCGACTCATCAAATCACCACACAGTCCTTCAAACTGCGATCGCGACAGCGACGTTTCCAAATGCTTGGGGCCGTCTTCCGTGGCGGTGATAAACGGCAGGTTGATTTCGGAAACATTGACCCCGGAAAGCTCGATTTTGGCCTTTTCCGCCGCTTCGGTAAGGCGCTGCAGGGATTGGCGATCGCGTCGCAAATCAACGCCTTCTTTCTCTAAAAACTCATCCGCCAGCCAGTCGACGATTTTCTTATCGAAATTGGTGCCGCCCAGTTGCGTATCCCCCGCAGTGGAGCGCACCTCAAACACGCCGTCGCCTACATCCAGCACCGAAACGTCAAAGGTGCCACCCCCTAAGTCAAACACCAGCACCGTCTGGCTGTACTGCTGCTCTAATCCATAGGCCAGCGCCGCCGCCGTCGGCTCATTCAGAATGCGCTTCACTTCCAGACCGGCGATGCGGCCAGCATTGCGCGTCGCCTGTCGCTGGGCATCATTGAAATAGGCGGGCACGGTAATCACCGCTCCGGTCACCGGCTGGCCCAAATAGCGGCTGGCTTCCTCGGCTAACTTGCGCAGAATCATAGCCGACACTTCTTCTGGCGCAAACTCCCGCTCTAGACGTGGACATTGGATGCGCACTTCATTGTTGTCGCCTCGCCGGATAGTGTAAGGCACTCGCTTGGAATCCGCAGTAAGCTCACCATACTTGCGCCCCATGTAGCGCTTGACGCTGTAAAACGTGTTTTGGGGATTTAATACGGCCTGTCGACGCGCCATCTGTCCCACCAAACGCTCGCCGTCTTTGCTAAAAGCGACTACTGAAGGAGTCGTCCGCATACCCTCGGCATTGGCGATGACGACGGGCTTGCCTCCCTCCATTACAGAGACCACTGAGTTGGTTGTGCCAAGGTCAATACCAACAACTTTGCCCATTCGACTCGTGTCTCCTCGCTTTTCCCGTATCCTAACTGTGTTTATCTGCTTTCTTCAGGCAACAATGTTCTGACTAACCGCGCTGTATGGCGTGCCACAGATTGTCGGGCGATCGCTTCGCCTATTATGCCGTCAGTCTCCGAGCGCTTCAGCTAGCGTTTTCCGAACCCGTTCAACATAGCTTTCTACATACATCAATATATATGGTAGACCTTTGCTTTTACGGCAGGCAGTTTAACTGGCTTAAATCTTTGAAGCAGGAAGTTATGGGAGAGTTCCAAAAATTCCTCGATAGCGACACCGTCTTGATAGGCAATTTATCAACGCTATTTGCGAATCTAAAAGCGGCTTTGCCGGGTCGGCAAAAGTGCGTCTGCTCTACCAAAGCGCGCTGTGGATTTCGGCTCCGATTTTTTCATCATGAGCCAGATGTTGGCAAGCGTTGACAAGCCCACAACTAGTGCCGGGGTCGGCTTGTCAGCTATGGGTCGATATCGCTCACTCACACGTGACATTCAGCGACGCTCACAAAATCCAATTCAAGGCCGATTCTTTATTTCATCGAAATTTGACTGCTCAATGACGACTATCGCCTAGTCCTGAACGTATTCTTGATTGGCCAGCAGCGCCATTTCAGCACGGATAAATTCGCGGCCTAAATAGGCGGCGTGATCTATCTTGGTGACGGGACAGGGGCGATCGCTGGACTCAAAAATGGCGATACACAGCTCTTTTGCCGTTCGTCCCGAATAAACGTGGGAATGCTGGCGCGGGGCACTTGGCTGGCAGGGCAAGGGCTTTCCCGTTTCTGGATCGCAAGCGAGACCTTTGTCATTGATGACGTTGGTAAAGTGTTTAGCCTTAATTAAGCCATGGTCGCGATCAAGATAAATCAAAAAGTAGCCGCCCGGATCGAGCTCGATAAATCGCTGCGAAAGCTGATTATCCAAATCGGTTAGCTCTTGGAGACTTAATTTTTGCGCCGTAGTGGTTTGTGCCATGCAAAATTATGCGGGTGCCGGTGGGGTCGATAATTTTTGTCAGATTTTTATTTTAACGTGGGCAAATGCCTTAACGTGAACAAAAATGGCCTGTGTCTGTCCTTCAGCGCTGCCTCTCTGTGATGCGTCGCTAACCGTAAAATTGCGACCATAGCTAACTTGCAGCAGCTTCGCAATCATTTAGTGCCCGGAGCCGCCGGGCCGCCAATTCAGGCCGTCGCCAAATCGGGAAAGGCGTCCTGCACGGCTGGATAAACAATTTTGCCATCGTTAACATTTAAGCCATGAGCCAGCGCTGCATCGTCTTTGAGGGCAGCTAACCCCTGATTGGCTAACTTCAGGACATAGGGAAAGGTGCTGTTGTTTAGGGCTTGGGTTGCCGTCCAAGGAGTTGCTCCAGGCATATTGGGAACGCCGAAATGTAAGACCCCCGCCTCTACATAGGTCGGCTGGCTGTGGGAGGTTGGCCGCAGCGTTTCAATACAGCCTCCCTGATCGACGGCCACATCAATGATGACTGAGCCGGGCCGCATTTGCGCCACTAGCTCACGATGGACTAGCGTCGGGGCTTTGCGCCCGGGCACCAATACTGAGCCAATCACTAAATCGGCTTGGGGCACCACTCGCTCGATCTGCGCAGCGGTGCTGTAAAGCAGCTCAACGCGGGAACCAAATAGGGTTTCGAGATAGGATAGGCGATCAACGCTAACGTCTAAAATCTGCACCTGTGCCCCCAGACCCACCGCAATCCGGGCGGCCTCGGTGCCTACAATGCCACCGCCCAGAATGGCCACTTTGCCAGGAGGAACTCCAGGAACTCCCCCTAACAAAACACCACGACCGCCCTGCTGCTTTTCTAGATAGCGGGCGCCAAACTGCACTGAAAGCCGACCCGCAATGATGCTCATGGGCGTCAGCAGCGGTAACCGGCGATTAGCCGTCATCACCGTTTCATAGGCGATCGCGCTAATGCCGCTATCGATTAAAGCTGCCGTCAGTCGCCGCTCCGCCGCCAAGTGCAGATAGGTAAAGAGAATCAGATTCTTGCGAAAGTAGTCATATTCTGTCGGCTGCGGCTCTTTAACTTTAACCACCATTTCCTGGGCCCAGGCGATCGCTCCGTCCGCCACAATTTTTCCCCCAGCAGCCTGATATTCTGCATCAGTGAACCCCGCGCCATGGCCCGCACCGGTTTCCACTAAAACTTCGTGTCCCCGCTGGCAGAGCGCCTTCACACTGGCAGGGGTAAGCCCCACCCGAAACTCTTGATCTTTAATTTCTTTCGGCAAACCAATTTTCATAATGGGGAGCACCTCTCACGCAATTACCACAAATGTTTAGGCGATCGTCAACTACTGAGCGCCCAGTCGCAGTATCCATCTTTGCCGATGCTCTATCAATATCAGCGTTTTGGACAATTGCCGACCAGCCGATTTCCGCTGGGCAGATCTGGCCGTTTCAGCATCGTAGAGTCGACTACTTCTCGCTGCAGAACTTACATATCAGTCTTTTTACATTTCCAAATTCTGGATAACTTTAAATCCACTAACCTCCAAAAATTTGAGGATTGAGGGAATCAAAATCGGATTCATCTGCACGGATCCTAAGCGATTCAAATAGCTGCTGTATCACAGTGCCAATTTTCGTCTCACAGCAAAATCATCAACTGCACTTGCTCTGTCAATCTACAGGAAACCTATAGAGCCCATTTGAAATCTTCTGACAGTTGCGCCACGATGAAAGAAGACGC